>Ga0210388_10000118_pt1 | contig 92001 bp, 82 predicted proteins | sample IncBWC19OmetaG_FD_155485 | JGI IMG/M metagenome (GOLD analysis project Ga0210388, IMG submission 155485) | Forest soil microbial communities from Barre Woods Harvard Forest LTER site, Petersham, Massachusetts, United States - Inc-BW-C-19-O ... | reverse complement strand
TTTTTTCCGCGCAGTTCGCCCAGAACCCATTCCCAATACCCGGTCAACGAGAGTTGACGGCGGCGCGTTGACTCATTTCTGATTTTGAAGACCGCGAATTTGACCGGCTCGTGAACCGAAACATAAATCGACAATTCGGAATAAATGCCGTCTTCAGTGTGGCTGAAAACGCTATAACCGAATCCATGCCGGACGAGATAAGGCGCTTCACCGCGCGCCGGCAGAGGTGTCGGCGACCATAAGTGTCCGCTCTCCTCATCGCGCAAATAAAAGGCCTCGCCGCTGCTGTCTCCCACCGCATCGTTGTTCCAGGGAGTCAGGCGGAATTCATGGGAATTTTCGCTCCAGGTGTAGCTGCCGCCGGTTTCGGAAATGACCGTGCCGAAATTGGGATTGGCAATGACATTGACCCAGGGAGCGGGGGTGGTTGCGCCCGCCTTCAATTGGATGACATATTCCCGGCCATCCCGGGTGAACCCGCCCAGGCCATTGAAGAAAACCAGATCGGGCACGGATATTTCGGCAGGCGTTTCCATTTCTGCACGGGTCCGGATACGCAATGGCGGCGGCAAGGGCGCGGGGCGCGGCTGGTTGGCGAGTTGATCCGCGAGGGCGCCCTGGTTGTCGTGCAACACGGCGCGCGCCGCCGTCTCAAGCAACACCTTGTCGTCCGGTGAAAGCTGGTCCAGACGCCGCAAAAAGATGCCGCCGGGTTTGTCGATCAATTGCGTGGCGTTGTTGGCGGCCACGATGTTTAAAACCTGGTCATGCAATGCCTGGCGATAGACGGAGTCGTCCTCGTTTAAAATGACCAGATCCACCTTCAAACCCTTCAAGCGCCAATAGGCATGGGCCTGGACAATTTGCCGTAATAAGTCGGGACGTTCGACGTTGGTGACGTATAACAACAGGATCGGCAGGTCGCCGGAAATGCCGAAGCTCCACAGGTTTTGTTGTCCGCGTTTATTGCGCTCAATGACACTGCCGGGCGCCCGCCGCAGCGGGTTATTATACAGCATCGCGCTCGCGAGCCGGCCGTAGTGCTGGGCCTCCGCTTCCGTGGTGTTTAAATGGCGCAGCATCATCAAACCGTTGGTCCAGGCCAGCTCAAAACAACGGTCCGCAATGGTCTGGTCCTGATATTTCTCAACCAGAGCCATGACCTCTTCCCGCGTGGGAGCGATCCCGGAAACCAGGGTGACCGTCGCACTTTGTTTATGCTCCAATTCCACGGTGCGGCGGATGGAAGCGATGGGGTCGAGCACCGAGCCTTCGCTGTTGGATAGCGGCGACGAATTTTTTAAGGCCGCCGGCGCGGAAGTGTTTCCGCCGCGACCGATGAATTTTGAGCGATCGGTTTCAAACGTGGTTTTTCCGACTTCCGTGCCGTGGACCAGCAACACGTAAAAACTCCACGGCGGCTTGTCGTGTTCTGCGCGCGGGCGGCGCGAGCAGAGGATGGCATTCTGATTCTGGATGATGTGGGTTTGGATAAATAAATTACTAAAAGCCGGATGAGTCAGATCGGTCAGGTAGGAATTTAAAACCACTTCCGCATAACTGGTGATCTCGATGCTGCGCGTTTCCGGGGAATGATTGGTCAAAGTGATGCGCCGGACTTCCACGTCGTTCTCCGGTGAAATGGCGATTTCAGCATGGCTTTCAATTTCATGCTTGTTCGCGCGAAATTCGGCGCGCCCCTGGCTGAAAATGGCTTCGTAACCCGGCCCGGCTTCCAATGTCGGCTGGTAGGTCGGCGACCAGAAGATGCCGTCGGAAATGTCGCGCAGGTAGAAAAATGTTCCCCAGCAGTCGCGGGTGGAATCTTCGCGCCATCGCGTCATGGCCGTATCGTTCCATTGGCTGTAACCCCCGCCGGCGGAGGTGACCATGACGTGATAACGGCCGTTGGACAATAAATGAACTTCGGGCGGTCCGGAGCTTGGATCGGTGAATACCCGCAGGGTTGCCTCCGTCGCCGCGGGTAATTCACGCTGGCGGTTTGCCTCGAGCTCGTGCGGATAGAGCACGGCGGTTTCGCGCGGGACGCGCTCCTGCAATAAAAGCTCGCTGGATTTTAGCAAGGGGCTGGCCTCGAACCGCCGCTGCATCGGCCGGCCCAGCAATGCGTACACCAGCGACAAAAAGCTCATGCCTTGATGATGAGCCATGAACGAGCGGACGATGGCATGGGTCTGACCGGTGGGAACGCGTGAAACCGTGTAATCCAGCGCTTCGTAGAGGCCATATCGGCCATTGGCTTTTTCATCGCCGAGCGCCTTCAAATTTTCATACGAGCGCATGGGCGCGACCATCAGGGCCATGACAGTTGCATAGGGAGCGATGACCAAATCATGCGCCAGTCCGCGCTTGTACCCCAAGCCGGGCACACCGAAGGCGTGATATTGGTAATTCCCATCGGCATCCCGGAAATTGTATCCCGACTCGGAAATTCCCCACGGAGTTTGTACCTGGCGGCCATATTGGATCTGACGGGCCACCGCGGATTTGCAGGAAAGATCCAGCAAGGTGTTCTCATAGCTCGGCATGACCAGCATGGGCATGAGATATTCAAACATCGAACCGCTCCAGGAGATCAGCGTGGGTTTGCCGCCGGCGGAAGTCAGCGAGCGGCCAAGCCGGAACCAGTGGCTCTGGTCGACCTGGCCCAGGGCCACGGCCACATAACTGCCCAAGCGGGATTCGGAAGCCAGCAAATCATAGCAATTATTGTCAAGACGATGCTGGCTGACGTTGTAACCGATGGAAAAGAGTTCGCGGGCAGAATTATACAAGAGGCCGAAATCCATGCGCGCCAATTGATCGGCTTGCCGGGCGAGCTCCTCGAGTTGATCAACCGTGCTTTGGGCATGGCGCGCCGAGGCTTCCAAAAAAGGCCGCAGCTCGGCCAGCACATTCGCGATTGGAAGATCATTGGAAACCGTGCCCAGCATGGCATCTAGTTTTGCCAACTCTTTATCATACGTATGGAGACGGTCACGAAGGCTGACGGGCTTGTTCAATTCGTCCCAGAATTTTTTAACCTCGTGCGCGGGCCGGCCGCGAAACAAGTCCTCAAAATGCGGTTGCAACTGAAGCCAGGGGAAGGCGGCGAGCAATTCACTTCTCAATTCATTACAATTGTCCTCCAGGATTTTCAGCCAGGCATTGAATTCATCAGTCGACTCCGTTTTCAGGGCTGTGATCGGGGCGATGGCTTCGAGCACCTGCCCGATTATCTGCAGCAATTCAAATCGTGAACGATGGCTTTGATTCAATATATTTTCCAACCCGGTAAGTTTAACTTTGACCGCCGGCGCGGGTGATTGATCTTCCAAAACCAAAAGCGTGTCGCGGAGTCCGCCGATGATTCGATCGGGATCGCCCACGATATCGGTCAGTTCGACCAGGCCGGAATGGAGGGTCAGTAAAAGCGCGGCCAGGTTGCCGTTATCCACGGTGGAAACGTAGAGCGGCTGCATCGGCTTGAGCGTGCGGGTATCGTACCAGTTGTAAAAGTGGTCCCGGTGCCGCTCCAATTCTCCGACAGTTTTAATGGAGCGTCCCACGCGTTCGATCAAACCCGGTAAAGAGACATAGCCGAAGTCGTAGGCTCCCAATACGCCCAGCAGATAAAGACCCAGGTTGGTCGGCGAGGTGCGGGTGGCAATGACGGGGTTGGGATATTCCTGAAAATTATCCGGCGGCAACCAGTGTTCGCGTTCCGTGACGAAGGTTTCAAAAAAGTCCCACGTTTTGCGGGCGAGTTTCCGCAGTTCAACCACTTCCGCGGGTGAAAGATCAGTCGCTTTTCCTTTGATCGGAAGGCTGATCCACCACGCAATGGCCGGAGAGCCGGCCCACAATGCAAGGACAGTCCACGTCATGAACGAAGGTCTAATCCCGGCCAGAAGGAAAAGAACCAATATCCCGACCGTTAAGACGATGGCTGAACCCATGCCGGCGAAAAATCGACCGAATGATCCGGGATCGCTGGACTCAATTTCATGGGACGTTTGCCACTCCAGCAACCGGCGGCGGCTGAAAACCAATCGCCATAGTGTGCGAATAACAGCATCCAAGCTGACGATGGCTTCGTAGGGCAGGAAGGCCAATGCCACCAGGATTTGCGCGGTTTGGCGGCCAAAGATTTTACCGACACTCTTTAAATGCAGATGATGGGGCAAATCCTTTGGCTTGTTGGAAAACTCCGCCAGCGCCGACAACAAAAACGGAATGGCGATAAGAGCCAGGATCGAAAACAGCCATCGATCGGCGCCAGAAGGGAAAACCAGCCAGCCCAGCAGAATCAGAAATAAAACCGCCCCCGGAACGAGGCTGCGGCGAAGATTATCGAAAATCTTCCAGCGGGATAATCCGCTCAGCGGATTTTCAATGACCTGACCCGCCGGTGTAAATATCCGGGGCAACACCCATTCCGCGATTTGCCAGTCGCCGCGCATCCACCGGTGACGCCGGCGCATTTCGACGTTGTAACGCGCGGGAGCCCCCTCGAACAATTGCACGTCGCTGACCAATGCGGAACGGGCGTAGCAACCCTCCAGCAGATCATGGCTCAGGATCCGGTTCTCCGGAAATTTTCCAGCGATGGCCCGTTCAAAAGCTTCGACCTCATAAATGCCTTTGCCGATGAAGGAACCTTCCTGAAAAGCGTCCTGATAAACATCCGACACCGCGCGGGTATAGGGATCGATTCCCAGTTCGCCCGAGAATAATTTTACGTAAAGAGAGCCGTTGGCACCGGGCAGGCTGACGGCCACGCGGGGTTGCAGAATGGCATGACCGCCCGTGATCAGCCCCTTTGCCGCGTCATAAATCGGGCGGTTCATGGGGTGGGCCATGGCCGCCGTCAGCAGGCGGGCAGCGTCGCGGGGCAGATTTGTGTCCAAGTCGAGAGTGATCACGTATTTTATCCGGGGCAACGCCGCGAGGTCGCCCGTGATGCGTGAAAAGCCGGTCTTGCTGCCGTCCAACAAAAAGCGGTTCAAGGCCGCCAGCTTGCCGCGTTTGCGTTCGTACCCCATCCATACTTGTTCCTGCTGGTTCCAGAGACGGGGGCGGTGGAAAAAATAGAAGATGCATGGCCGGTCTTTTCCATATTTTCGGTTCAGCGCATCTATTCCGGTCGATGCCTGCTGCACCAATTCCTCGTCACCCGGCTGATGTTCGGCGGACGCATCGCGAAAATCGGTTAGCAAGGCGAAAAAGACATTTTTATCATTGTTGGCCAGATAGCGGACCTCCAAACCTTCCAGCATGGAATCCACGGCACCGGTACTTGAAAGCAAGGTGGGAACGACCACCATCGTGGCTTGCTCCGGCGGGATGCCTTTGGAGAAATCCATGCGCGGCAGCGATGAAGGTGAAACCAGAATAGTGATGAGCCAGTTCACGAGTGAAACCGCCAGCTGGCTGCTGCTTACAAAAGCCAATAAGGCAGTGACCGTCAAAAGCCAGCGAGCCAGCCCCAGGGTGATCGCGGCTTGCACAAAGAGCCCGGTGGTGACGGCCGCGATTAAAAAAATGGCGCCCAGGTAGAACGTGAGTGGAAACTTGCGGGCAATCCCGCCCAACCGGTCGCGCACCGGCGGCCGTATACCCGACTGTTTTTCCAAGGTTTTCAGTCCATGACTGGTGAGGAAGAAACCGACGTGGGCCGGCGCACCGGAAGGAGCCGGCTGCTTGCGCGCCAGGTCAATGGCCAGCGAAGCCACCTCGAACTCGCTTTTCCTGGAATGACGGGCGATGCGCTCGACGGCATGGCGGTAATGATCGCGCGTCGTGAAATCCATTTGCGCATAGATTTGGGCGGGGTCGGCGCGGAGCGTCTGCTCCACGGTGCTCTGAGCCTCGACGAAGCCGCGCCAATCCATGGAATCGAGAAAGCGCAAGCTGCCGATGGAGTTCCCGACGGATACCTGCGCTTCCGCCTGGTGCTGGCTTTCATTTTGAATCAATTGCTGGACTGTAACGCCCTCCTCGGCGAGGCGTTCCTCGATCCAACCGACGACCAGTTTGACCGCCGGCGCTTTTTCCTGGATCCGGCGCATGAACTCGGTGACGAAGGCCTGGTTTAACGTCGGACGCGATTGCGCCATTTCCCCGAGCGTGATGATCAAATCCGATGCGCGCTTGCCGGCCACTTCCAGAATTTTTTCCGCCCATTCCTCGGCCTTGTCCCGGTCATGCCGCACGGCGTTCAGTTGAACGGTGACCCGTCTCAAATTTTCAATCAGGGCCAGCCGGAGCATGATGGGGATCGACCAAAGTTCGCCCAGCGTGAGCGAAACCACCTCCTGATAGCCCGCGATGAAACTGTTCAAATGGGCGTTATCCACGCGGCCGTCAGTATGCGAAACAACCTCGACCGCAATCTCGTAGGTACGCGGATAATTGGCCCATGGTCCATTTAGCAGGCGCGGTAATTCCCGGCTAAAGCTTTGCGGGAGGTGGCGCTGGGCGGTGCGGATTTGCTCTTCTATGAGATGAAAATTATCCAGCAGCCATTCCGCGGCGGGCGTAATCCGGCGCTTTTTCTCAACCTGCAGTGTTTCCTTGTTGTAGTCGCTGAGGATTTTTTCGTTGGAAGTCAGCCGGGGCAGGAGCAGGTTCGAGCCATTGCCGGTTTTGACACGACGGTTTTGTGCGACATTGTGGGCGTATTGTTTAAGTAAATCGACACTGAGCAACTCGCCGCGTAGCGCCGGTTCTTTGTTCGGAATGCGGGACGTGGGTTGCCGCCAAGGTAATAATTTGTTTAATGCCCCCATGATCGGTTGATTCTCCAAGACGTTCCCTCCGCCTCGTTTGCGTGCCAAGTTGGATGCGTTTTGTTCATATTGCACATTGCTTGGTCACTGAACCTTTCTTAGCAGTCGTGATACCATGGCACAAATCATGTGGTTAGTTGCAGTCGGGCCCATGTTTAATTAACCGAAGGGTTGGAAATAAAGAAAATCGCCCTTCATGCGATGACGATTTGCACGTCTGGGAGTCCGCAGGTAGTGCAAATTGCAACGGCCTGCCGTCTAAAACAACCGTAATTCTAAAGCGTTTACCCGCATCCGTTTTAAGGCAGCTTCAACTTCTCCGGTTCGGACACAATTCCCTGGGCTTCCTCGACCAGGGCGCGAATGCGTTGCGCGTCCCTTTTGGAATGTCCGTGGCTGGCGATCGGGTCGGTTCCACCGCTGGACTCAATCAGGATGTTTGACCAGATGAAGCCCGTTTTGATGTGAACCGAAGCGACCTTGCTGATGCTGATGCTCATTTCATCCTTGCTGAACCATGAACGTTTGTGACGGATGACTGCCCGGTTCGTCACTTCGATGACCGTTGGGAAAAGGTGATTCCCACGGGTCCAGCGGCTGGCGCGAAAGATTTCAGAATCCATGGCACCACTTTGATTCAGGTAACGGCTTTAAGCAAATGGATTCAAAAATGAAACAGGCGGCGCGGGTGTGTCTGTTTGAGCAGGATTCGAACCTGCGTACCCGCAGCGGGTTGATAAACGATACTTTTACCGGCCAGGCCGGTTGACAGGATGATTTGCTATGGGAAATTGTAGTATGTTAAGGGGAGCCTTCACCGACATCTGATCCGTCCCGACTGGTTTTCAAGCGGCAAAAACTGAAAAGCACAAAAGTATCAAAACTAGTCATAAAATGCAAAGCGGGCACACCACCTTTAGGGTATATATAAGGGAGAATCAATTTTAGTGTAAGAAATTTAGCATCAATCCAAATCGAAAACCCCTAAATCCGATTATGAAATCTCTCCGACTGCTCATTTCCCTTGCCCTGCTTGTTTTTAGCTCATTGGGTCTTCGCGCCGCCGAACTTTTTTGGGACCCGAATGCAACCATCGGTACAGCCCTGGGCGGTGCGGGCAATTGGGATCAAGAGGACCCTTTTTGGTATAACGGCACCATCGACGTTCCTTGGACCAACGCGGATAGTGATGACGCGAATTTCACCGGAAACGCCGGCACCGTCGTTTTGACGGAAAATATCACCGCCGGAAATCTTTTCTTCACCAACGTGACCGGAAATTATTACTTAACGAACGCGACGGGGGCGGAAACTTTGACGCTGAGCGCTGGAACGGTTGACACCGGCAGCGGCGAACATACCATCGCCGGGCCTGTCAACGCAGGCACCATGAATAAAAACGGCGCGGGGCGGTTGCATCTGTTCGGGAATAACAACTTGGGAACGGTGATGGTCAACCAGGGCGAGCTTTCATTGGACAATATCAATGCCGGCGGAAGCAGCGGCAATATAACTGTGGTGAATGGCGCAGCTTTGGAATTGAACGGTGGCGCCAGCAGTCTTTTGAACGGAGTCACCACCACTGTGACAATCAGCGGATCGGGCATCACCAATAGCGGCGCGCTCCGAAACAAGTCAGGGACAACCACTTTTTATGGGCAGATCTTCCTGGGGGCGAATAATACCGTGATTTATTCGGACAGCGGCACCGCTTTGTTATATGACGCGGAAAACGGACCGATGACTGATAATGGAAATGGTTATAATCTCATCGTCGACGCCTCAGGGACGGGCAATTTCCACATGGGTGCAACCCAGATTGGCGGGAGCCTGACCGTCAATGGACCTGCGGCGTGTTATGCTTGGCTGAATGGCCTGACGTCGCAATGGACCAACACGTATGTCGGACCGGGCGCGACATTTTTCATCGAAAACTCCAATAGTGTTGGATCGCCGGTTCCGCCAAGCATACCGATGGAGACAACCAACCTGATTGTGGATGGTGCCACGGTCATTTCGGGCGGCACTTATACCTGGTACACCAATGCGGGCATCACTGTGACCGCCAATGGCGGCACGTTCACCAATACCGGCGCCATGGGTACTTGGACGACCGGCAGTATTTATAGCCCGTCAAATGGCTCTGTCTCATTTGGGTCTAGTGGTAGTGCGATTATCCAAATCGCCGGTGCCACTATCTCCAGCGTCGTGAATATCGGCTCGGGATCGGTCACCTTAAACGGCGGCAACCCAAAACTTCAGTCGACCGTCGCCAATGTCTTTAGCAACCTTGTGATCAACGGCGCAACTTTTACCTTCAATTACGATGCGAGCGGTGGGGTTGGCAATTTAGGAACTGTGCCCAACGCTGTAACCGTTTCCAACATTTTTCTCAATGGCGGTCAGGTCCATGTCGGTCACAGCACCACGATCGCCGCCAACCGCGGCATCTATGTTACCTCCGCTGGAACCACGATCGAGGATGTTACGGGAGGCGGCACAGTGACTATCAACGGGCCGATCAGCGGACCAGGCAGCGTAAGCTTTCCCTTGGGGAAGAGCGGCAGCACCACGGGTGTAATTTTGGCAGGCAACAACACCTATACCGGAACCACGACCATCAGTGGGAGTTCCATTGTGACCGTTGGCAACGGCGGCTCGACCGGGACGCTGGGCACGGGCAACACCCCCAACAGCGGCGTATTGATATTCAATCGCACTGGCACCTATACGTATGGCGGCATCATCAGCGGCACCGGCCCCGTCAGCAAGAGCAGCGCCGGTGTGGTTACCCTCACCGGTATCAATACCTATACCGGCATTACCACCAACAACGCCGGCTCCCTGCTGATCAACGGCACCAATAGCGGACCAGCCACCATTTACAATTACTCCGGAGCCACCCTGGGCGGTACCGGCGTGATCAAAGGCATCGTCACCAACAACGCGGGCGGAACCATTTACTTGGGTCTCGGAACTCTTTCCGTGAGTAACAATGTCAGTAACTCCGGCAACGTGGCGGTTTTGCTGAACAAGTCCCTTACCCAGTCCAACGGCATGTTGGCGGTTTTAGCTTCAGCCTCTATTATCAATACCAACAATGATACTCTCCTCGTCACGAACGTGGGACCGGCTTTGGCTGTGGGTGACACGTTCCAAGTGTTCAGCAAGGCTCTCACCGGCAGCGGCACGATGACTATTTCCGGTGGCGGCGGTGTAACTTGGAATAATAATTTGGCGGTGAACGGGAGCATCTCCGTGGCCACCCTTCCGGCACCCCCGAAGCCGGTCGTCAACCAAACATACACTCTCGGCGGTACCAACTTCGTCTTCGGCATTAGCAACCTCTCCGCCAGTGCCACGTACAACGTATTGGCCACCACCAATCTGCTGACGCCGTTGACCAATTGGACTTATATCTCGACCAATACCTACTCCGGCAATGGACAGTATTTCATCACCAACCCGATCAACCCGACCATGCCCCAACTGTTTTATACGTTGGAGGCTCATTGATTACTGAAATTGTTTAGCGTGAAAAAAGACAATTCAACGAAGCAACGCAGCCAACGGAGGCCGGCTGGCTTCACGCTGATCGAGTTGTTGGTGGTCATCGCCATCATCGCCATCTTGGCGGCAATGCTGTTGCCCGCCTTGGCGGCGGCCAAACAGAAGGCGTATCAAGCCGGTTGCATCAATAACAAGAAACAGATCCAACTGGCGTATATCATGTACGCGGGCGACAATAACGACCACTTGCCGTTGAACACCATCAACGGCGGGTCTCCTGTGGGCTGGACTACCAACTTTCTGGATTGGACCACCGGCTGGTATAATACCAATGTCACTTTGTTAAACGCCGGTCAGTTGGGAGATTACACGGCAAAAAACATTGACTGCTACCGGTGCCCGGCAGACGTTTTTGTGGCTTCCCTCCAAATTTCAGCAGGTTTCAGTCACCGTATCCGCAGCGTGCGGGTCAACGGATATTTGGCCCACAATCCGTCTGAACCCACTTGGAATTCAACAAGCTGGACCACAGCCCAGGGCATAAATTTTACAAACACCATGAAAATGGCCCAAATAACGGCCCCAGGCTCGCTCTGGGTCTTTATTGATGCCCACCCCGATACCGGCGATGCGGGTGGCGGCTCCCATCCCTACGATGGCGTGTTTTCCCTGCCTCCGGGTGGTGTCTCGGCCGGCGGTACTTGCAACTGGAACGACATGCCCGCCTCTTATCATAGTAAGAAAAATTGCGGGTTTTCCTTCGCCGACGGCCATGCCGAGATGCATAAATGGCTTAGTGGTACCACCTGCATAGGCGTCACCTACGCTGGAGGTTTATCGAATCCATACCCAATATATCCGAACCAAAGTGTGGATATCATGTGGACGTTCTTGCACGCTTGTAACAGCGGTGTTAATTAATAAAAAATAGAACTGTTCACCGGACTTGGAAATCGCGGATGCTTGAACCGGCGACCCATGCCGGTTTCGTAAAAAATGGACGACCGGACAGGATTTTCCGCGCCTGCCGGCTTCAATGTGGGCCGTCTGCCGTTTCTGTTTATCCGTATGGCCGGATTTATCGCCTTGGGGCCTGTTGCTTAGTTTATGTCCGGCGATTTACCAGCCGTTCATTCATTCACTTCAAAGCCGATTTTGACGGTCACCTGCCAGTGATGCACTTTTCCCTTTTCCAGGTTGCCGCGCGTTTCCATCACCTGAAACCACCGCAGGTTTTTGATGGTTTTGTGCGCGCGTTTAACCGCGTTGCCGACCGCGTCTTCGATGGAAGTGGTGGAAGTGCCGGTGAGTTCGATGATTTTATAGACCGGGTCTTTCATAGTGTTTGCCTTTTGCGGCTGGTAACGCCTTGTTACCCGCCGCCGACGGCACTGTAGCATTTCTTGATCGCGTCTTCAACCGCTTCACGGGTTTCGCCCGTAAGTTTTTGAAGCCGGCCAACCAGTTCTGCCTGCTGGCCGTCGGTGTAGCGAAGGTCATCATCCGTGAGCTTGGCCCATTTCTGTTTCAACTTGCCCTTGGCGATATTCCAGTCGCCCTTGATTTCGAGTGTGTTCATATCAGTGTGTTGTTTTGCTTTGGTTGCAGACCCATGTGGCGGGACGTTGATTTGATGGGTTGTGGAGTCAGGCTCCGCCACAGCGACTGACCCATCATTAAAGTGAAGGCGACGAATGCCAGCGCCATCAGGCACAGCGCAAACTCCGTTTCGAAAAACCATGTCTTGGTGTCCATGTCCAAGAGCATGACCTGACCGCGTCGCGGGCACTATAGGGTGTTCACCCCATCAAAACGGTTCGGTTCTTGATTTGGTGTTTTACCTGGCAACTCGCTTAACCGGCTATGGAACCGTTGGCTGCGGCTGGCCCTGGAACGGCCGGCTCAAATCACCGGTCAGCAAATAAATTACCATCGCGACCAGCATCACAATTACGGCAAACCAGATGCGCCAGTCCCGATGCGCGCGCCTCCAATAAGGCGGCTGGCCTTGCTTGATCGGCCCGCCATTCGGATCTCCGTGTGATTTGTGATCGTTGTGTGGTTGATTCATAAATTTGTCACCGGCCATTTCCAGTCGCGGATTTCCGGCAGGTCCAGGCCGTTTTTATCAATGTATTGCTTGTGCTCGATCAGCTTGTCCTTGAGCTGTTGTTTCAGGTAAATCCCTTGGTCGCCGGTCTGCGGCAGGCGGTCAATGGCATCCATCACAAGATGAAACCGGTCCAGCTCGTTCAGCACCGTCATGTCAAAGGGCGTGGTGATGGTGGCTTCGTCCGTGTAGCCGCGGACGTGAAGGTTGTCGTGGTTGGTGCAGCGATACGTCAGCCGGTGAATCAACCACGGATAGGCATGGAAGGCAAAGATGACCGGTTTGTCCTTTGTGAACAGATCGTCGAATTCCACGTCGCTCAACCCGTGCGGATGTTCGGATTGCGGTTGAAGCCGCATCAGATCCACGACATTGACCACGCGGATTTTCAAGTCGGGCAAATGCTCGCGCAGAATAGACACGGCGGCAAGTGTCTCCAGCGTGGGCACGTCGCCGCAGCAGGCCATGACCACGTCAGGCGTGGCGGTCTGGTCGTTGCTGGCCCATTGCCAGATGCCGATGCCCTCCGTGCAATGCTTGACGGCGGCATCCATCGTCAGCCATTGCGGGGCCGGATGTTTGCCGGCAATGATGACGTTGACGTAATGACGGCTGCGCAGGCAGTGGTCCATCACCGAGAGCAAACAGTTCGCGTCCGGCGGCAGATAGACACGCACGACGCTGGCCTTCTTGTTGACGACGTGGTCGATAAAACCCGGATCTTGATGGGTAAAACCGTTGTGATCCTGCCGCCAGACATGCGAGGCCAGCAGATAATTCAGCGAAGCGATCTTCCGCCGCCAGGGCAGATGCGCGGTGATCTTCAGCCATTTGGCATGCTGGTTAAACATCGAATCCACAATGTGAATGAACGCCTCATAGCAGTTGAACAATCCATGCCGCCCGGTGAGCAGATAGCCTTCAAGCCAGCCTTCGCATTGATGCTCGCTCAACATTTCCATCACCCGTCCGGCGGGAGCGAGAAATTCGTCATTCGGCACCGTCCCCGCGTCCCATTGGCGTTTCGTTGTTTCAAAGACGGCTTCCAAACCATTCGAAAGCGTTTCATCCGGGCCAAAGATGCGGAAATTTCGCTGCGTTTGGTTCAGCTTGGCCACGTCGCGCAAAAATGGACCGAGCACATGTACGTCGCCGATGCCGCGCACTCCCGGCGCGGGCACGGCTTCCGCATAGTCGCGAAAATCCGGCATTCGCAGATCGCGAAGCAATATGCCGCCGTTCGCATGGGGATTCGCGCCCATGCGCCGCGCACCTTTGGGCGCAAGCTCGGCCAGCTCCGGTTTCAGGCGACCCGCCCCGTCGAAAAGTTCCTCCGGCCGGTAACTTTTCAACCAGTCTTCCAATAGTTTAAGATGTTCGGGATGCGTGGTGGGGCCGGAAAGCGGCACTTGATGCGCGCGAAAAGTTCCTTCCACCTGCAAACCATCCACCATCTTGGGCCCGGTCCAGCCCTTCGGTGAAATAAGGACAATCATCGGCCAGCGCGGACGCGTCAGATTGCCATTCACGCGGGCGTCATTTTGGATTTTTCGGATTTGCTCGATGGCCAGGTCCAAGGTTGCCGCCATCGCCTCGTGCATCAGCGCCGGCTCGTGACCTTCGACGAAATGGGGCGTCCAGCCATAACCACGCAGCAATTGTTCCAGTTCCTCGCGCGTGATCCGGGCGAGGACGGTCGGATTGGAAATCTTGTAGCCATTGAGATGCAGAATCGGCAGCACCGCGCCGTCCGTGGCCGGGTCGAGAAACTTGTTGGAATGCCACGCCGTGGCCAGCGGGCCGGTCTCGGCCTCGCCATCGCCGACCACACAGGCGACGATGAGACCGGGATTGTCGAACACCGCGCCGAACGAGTGGCTGAGCGAGTAACCCAGTTCACCGCCTTCGTGAATAGATCCCGGACATTCCGGCGACGCGTGACTGGGGATGCCGCCGGGAAATGAGAACTGGAGGAATAGCTTTCGCAGTCCGGCTTCATCCTGGCTGATGTCCGGATAAATCTCGCTGTAGGTCCCTTCCAGGTAGGTGTTGCCCACGACCGCCGGCCCGCCGTGTCCCGGACCGGAGACGTAAATCATGTCGAGGTCATATTTGTTGATGACCCGGTTCAGGTGCGCGTAAATGAAATTTTGCCCCGGCGTCGTGCCCCAATGTCCCAGCAACATGTGCTTCACATCGGCGAGGGCCAGCGGCCGCTTCAGCAGCGGATTGTCGAAGAGATAAATCTGGCCGACCGACAGATAATTGGCGGCGCGCCAGTAAGCGTCCATCTTTTGGAGCAGTTCAGGGGCAAGGGTGTTGGGTTTCATTGAAAATTTCGAATTCGGCGGTCACATGGCACCACCTTGAAAAATGCCCGCACGGGACACGGCGAACAATGGGGTGAACACCCCATAAATACTCCTTTCAAAATTCGCAGTCGCTTTCTCTTTGCGATTTACGCGATTTTTAATCGACGGAATACCGCAACCTTCACCAAATCTAAAGCGAAGGCAAAGGCGACCGCCCCAACCAGCACGCCGCCCAATACCCGGAACGGCAATGGCATCATCAGCCAGCCGCCTCCGGCCAGTGTCAAGGCGATCAACAAATCGGCGACCGAGGACAACGCAACCCAGCGGCTGGGGTGAGGGGCTGACCAGATTCTTCCACGGGCGCGCACGACATAGGTGGATGCCTGGTTTCCGAACACCAACACGACGAACGCCAACGTCTGCAAGGTGGCGATGTCCAAACCTATGCAGAAATGTCCGACCGCAAGAACGCCGACGCAGAACATCAGTTCGGAAACACCCATAAAGATGCCGGCAATCGTCAGTTTGCCGATGTGCCAGGTATTAGGCAGCAAGGAAGGTTGGACGTTGTCGGTTGTCAATGACATCCCGAGCAAATCACCCACCATCATCACTAGTATCATCAGCATGGGAGTCAAGATCGCGTGCCCGGTCATGACGAGACCGGCGCCCAGGAACAGCACCTGCACGGTTTTCTTGGTAATGGAATTCAGCGTGTAGGTCAAAATGCGCTGGAATGTAATCCGCCCTTCCTTGACGGCGGAAACGATGCCGGTGAGTCCGGGATCCGTCAGCACCATGCCGGCGGCGGACTTGGCGACATCCGTCGCAGTTGATACCGCGATTCCCATTTGCGCCTGCCGGAGGGCGGGAGCGTCGTTGGCACCGTCGCCGCACATGCCCACGATGCTGCCGGTTTTTTGGAACGCCCTTACCAGTTTGAATTTGTCTTCGGGCAGCACGCCGGCAAACACGACGAAATCCTCCGGACGAACTTTGTCGGGCATCGTTCCGGGTGGACACACCGCGCCATCAAGACCGACAGCATGGGCGACAATCGCCGCCGTGGCCGGAGCATCACCCGTCACCATCACCGTGCGGATACCGAGTGATTTCAGCTCCGTGACCAGGGCGGCGGAATCTTCACGGGCCGGGTCGCTGAGCGCAATCAATCCCAGGAGCTGCATCGCCGCCGGCGGCCCCGCCGCCACCGCCAGCACGCGAAATCCTTTTCCTTCCAATTCATTCGCCGCCACCGTCGCGCCGGGTGAAGGAGCCGCGAGCAGGACTACGGCGGCGAAGGCACCCTTGATGATGCGCACGGTTCCGAGATTCGTATCGGTCGCGGTTGCCCCGGACATTTTTGTAGCGGGATCAAAGGGTTCAAACCGGGATAATTTTGGCGGATTTGCGGTAACTTTTTGGGCTGCGGCAGAGCGAACGGCCCCATCCACCGGGTCTTGTCCGCCATCGGAACTGGCGAGCGCCGCCATCGTCAGTATGTGCGATTCATCAAAGCCCGGCATTGGAAAGACTGACGTCACCGATAGTTGATTGCACGTGAGCGTCCCGGTTTTGTCGGCGCACAGTACATCAATTGAGGCCGCCTCATCCACGGCCGATAGGCGTGTTGGCAGGACGCCCTTGCGGGCCAACGCCTTTGCTCCCAATGCGCTCGCCAGTGTGAACGTGGCCGGCAGCGCCACGGGGATTGAAGCCAGAACCGCCGTTAAAACCATGGGGATGATTTCGCGCACCGGCATCGAATGGGCCAGCGCATACGTCACCAATAAGATGATCAGGACACCGTTAAATATTGCGAGATTGCGCACCACGCGTAACACGGCGTGCTGTTGTGAGCTGACGACATGGGCCATGCGAACCAGCTCGGCCGTGCGACCGAATTTGGTGTTGATTCCCGTCGCCGTGACCTGTGCGACTGCTTCGCCGCGGCGCACCAGCGCCCCGGCAAAAGTTTGAAAACCCGGACCCGCTTCGGTGCCGATGGACTCACCGGTGAGCATGGATTGATCGAGCAGGATATTCCCTCCGGTCAGCTTCACGTCCGCGGCCACAACGCCACCAAGTGAGAGCTTCACGATGTCACCGGGCACCAGGCCGGCAGCGGGGACGTTCTTCCAGGCACCGTCGCGGCGGACCGAGGCTGTCAGTGCCAGCCGCTTCTTCAAGGCGGCGAGGGTTGCCTGGGCACGCCCTTCCTGAAAGAAGCCAAGCGCGGCATTGAATAACAGGAGCACCGTGATGATTCCGCCTTCAACATACTTGCCGAGCACCAGTTCCAGCACAATCGCTGCTTCCAGCATCCAGGGAATCGGGGCCCACAGCTTCTCAATCGCTCTTTGCGCCGGATGCGATGACATGTCGGGCATGGAATTTGGCCCCGCCTTTCCCAATCGAAGGCGGGCCTCATCGCTCGCAAGACCGTCGGGAGACTCTTTCGCTGCAGCGTCGACCACGGCAGGTGCGGCAGGAGGCGGTGCAAGGGGCATGACTATTTAATGATAACGGCGGCACCGAACGGCACGATGGGGTAAAACCCTACCGCAAAGCGACCTTGATGGAGGTGTCACACGGGCGGGCGCGCAAAACCGAACGGGCAATCATCAACTCTTCGTCCGTGTGAATGACGCGAACGGTGACGCCGCCGGAATTTCTGGAGATCACCGCCGCCGACCGCGCGTTGCGCGACTGGTCCAGTTCAAGGCCGAGAAAACCGAGTCCTTCGCAAATGCGGGCGCGAACGGCCGGGCAGTTTTCACCGATGCCGGCGGAGAAAACCAGGGTATCCAATCCACCCAGCGCGGCCGCGTAAGCGCCGATCCACTTTTTCGCCTGATAACAAAACAACGCCACGGCTTCCGCCGCGCGCACGTCCTTTTTTTGATATGCCAGCAGGTCGCGCATATCCGGGGTGGTTTCCGATACACCCAGCAACCCGGACTCTTGGTTGACCATTTTATAAAATTGTTGCGTGGTCATTTTTTCCGTGCGTGCCAGGTAGGGCGCGAGGCCGGGATCCAGATCGCCCGAACGGGTGCTCATCACCAATCCCGCCGTCGGCGTGAAGCCCATGCTGGTATCAATGCTTTTACCATTGCGCACGGCGGCCAGGCTCGCGCCGTTGCCGAGGTGGGCGAGAATGACGCGGCCTTTTTTTGCCGCCGGGTCGCCGAGGCGCGCGAGTTCTTCCGTCAGATAGGCATAAGACAAACCGTGGAAGCCGTAGCGTTGAATCCCCTTGCGGTCGAAGCGTCGCGGAATCGGCAGCAGTTTGGCCACGCGCGGCATGGTCCGGTGAAACGCCGTATCGAAGCACGCAACCTGCGGCAGCTTCGGATGACGCTGGCGAAACGTCTCAATGAGTTCGATCTCGCGCGGCAGATGATCCGGGTCGTTCGGGCTGATGCGCCGCAGTTCATCCAGCAACTTTTTTGTGACCATCTCCGGCTCGGTATGTTTCATGCCGTGAACCACGCGATGTCCCGCACCGCGTACCGTTTTGAAATCGATTTGAGTTTCGAGCCAGTCGAGCAGGGAATTCGCGGCGGATTTATGATCGGCAGCGGCGAGTTTGAAGCTTTTCGCTTGTTTCCTTGCCGGGTCATGGAATGTCAGGCTGGTCCCGCTCAAACCGACACGATCAACCGCTCCATAGAGTCCGCGTTTTAGCGGATTGACCGCCTCATATAACGCGAACTTGATGCTCGAAGAGCCGCCGTTGATGGTCAGAACATATGAAGGAGCTGTTTTCACAGATGAGTTTTTCTCGATCACGAGGACGCCTCCCCAATTCCCTGCAACCACGGACTAGGCATCGGGGGCCACCACCACCACCGGGGCAGTTTCTTTGCGAGGATAGGAAAAAATCATCAAAAGCAGGCTGCCGGCCAGGGCAAACACGATCAGCGCGGCCACGGTGGCAAAATCGACCACGAAACCTGAAAATTTCCAGTCCGGAAGAATTTTGGCAAAAGGCGCCACCAGCTGGGCCGTGACCTTATAAATCCAGGCAACGAATGGCGTCTCCGGATTCACGGTCAAAAACTTGAATATCAGCCGGAATGTCAGAAGCAGTTCGATCGTGCCCACCACAATATTGATCAATGCTCGTATAATTCTGGTCATAAACGGATTTTAATGCTGTTTTAGTTGTCTTCCGGCGGATGGTGTTGCACCTGCCGATGGGGACAATGCCGGACGCGACTTGACATTTAATGCGGCCGGTTCAATTCCAATAACCTTCGGTAAATCGATAACCATTGCCTTGCGGCAGACAGACCGGCGCGACCCATACGGCATTGGAACGCGGCGGAAGTTCCCAATGACCCGACACCCAGCGATATCCGGCGTCGCGCCACGTCCAGTAGCCGGCAATCCAAACGTAGTTGGGCGAGGGTTGAGCCAGCACGACGTCCGACTGCAGGGCCGGGGGTGCGGTGGTGACAATCCTGATGTTTCCGTCCGGCGTGGTCGTGGTCACCAGGACCGCGTTCGGGCTTCCGACCAGCGCACCGGGAACCGTGTCCGGGGTCGTCGTGGTGGTGGTCGTCGTCACCGAGCGGGTTGGCACCAGCGGCGGTGGCGAATAAACGGTATGCGAATCAGGTTGCGCGGCACAACCGGCCAGCAGAGCAATCGCTCCACAACCTGCGAGCACCGGGGTGAACTGTCTGACCATGCGGGCCAGCGCCGATCCCGACCAAAACGAAGTCATTTTTGTATTCATATTTTCCAGACTATGCCCGGTTCCGTCTCCGCGCCATGGGGTGTTCTACGGTGCGAACCACGACCGCTGCCAATTATTAATTGGTGCTGCCGGACACATTCGTATTCAACAGGACGTTGGTGTCGGGCGCGTTGATACTCTGCAGGCTGTTCGTTGCCATCAAATTGGTGAGGCTCGTGCTTGAATTGGTGGTGGTGTCACCGGGTGAATTGCCGGAACCGCTTTGACTGCAACCCGCCAGCACCAGGGCGGCCAGAAGGGTGATTGCTGATATTGGAACGATCGATTTCATATGTGTGTTTTGTTGATGTTAAACTGTTCAGCCGACCATTATTCGAAAATGCTACGGAGTCAAATAATGATTCGTCATGGGGGGAAACCCCGGGGCTGGATGATCGCCTATCTTTTCGAGCCGCGAAATCCGCCCATGCAATAGATGACGAGGCAGATCAAGAGAATCAGGCCAAGCCCGCTGCCGCCGATGACCGGTCCGCCCAGATAAAATCCGCCGCCACCGAACAAGAGAAGCAGCACAACCACGAGTAATAATAAGTTCATGACCACAGGATAACATTCCACGGCCCGGTTCCTATGGGGTGTTCTCCCCATGAAGCAGAAGAACCCATCCTCTTGAAAGTCGCGCGTTTAGAGCAGTTTAAGAAAAGTCATAGCCGTTGACGCTCCTATTCTTATACGAAGGGCAGCGGCTGAATAACTCAAAATCGTACTTAAAACCGGAGCGATTTCCTTCTCCCCCTCGGGGGGAAAAGGTCAGGATGAGGGGGCAGCGCTCGGCGATCACGACGGCTATAACATTTTTGAAAATGCTCTAAAGCGGCCATCCGGGAATCATGGACGTTGGCTTTTGCGTGATTGCAAAAACGCCACGAGCGCGTCCATCTCTGCGGGCGTGAGATTCGCGGCATACGCGGGCATGTTCACGCCGCCATTGGCAATTTTCAAAATCATCTGGTTTTTCGACAGTCGGTCGGCGACGGCGGTCAAATCCGGTCCGCGACGGCCGCCGTCATTCGCAATCCAATGGCAGTTCAAGCAGCCCTTGTCGTGAAATAATTGCGCGCCGATGAAGACCGGTCCGTTGGTCGCGCCCACAACGGAGGCCGATAATGGCTGCGCATTGAAATTGGGCGACCATGGTGATTTCACGGCCGCCACCCACATCGTCGCGATCATCACCACGGTCATCACTACGACGGCGATGGCCCAAGGCCGCCGGCGCGGGCTGCGTTCGCCGCGATTGAAAACAAACGGCAGCGCGATCAAAATGATCCCCACGATCAGCGGGCCGAACACCAGAAAATATTGTTCCGTTCCGGGCGGCATCAGGGCGAGCACCGCAAAATACCACATCAAATACCAGTCGGGCCGTGGACTGGCCGTGGTGATGCTGGGGTCGGGTGGTTTTCCCAATGGCGGCCCGCCGTAAATCAGCGCCAGCGCGGCGATGACCGCGATCATTGCGACGCAAAAGACCACATCGCGCCAGGCCGAGTCCGGCCAAAACGGTTTTCCCTTCTTTTTGATCAGTTCCTTGTATTCCGCCCGATAGGTTTTGGGATCAACCGGTTTGCCGGCGACGGGCGGCTCGGAAATTCCGTGGCGCAGGACCAGCCAAAGGTGCAGGCCGACAAACGCAAAAATGAACCCGGGCATGATGAAAACGTGGATCGCAAAAAACCGGGTGAAGGTTGCGCCGCCGACCGTGTCGCCGCCCAAAATAAAATGCGCGAGCCATTGGCCGATGAATGGCGCGCGCCCGGCTTGTTCCGCCGCCACTACCACGGTCCACACGGCGTTTTGATCCCCGCGCAGGAGCTGGCCGGTAAAACCCATGACCAGGGTGAAGCCCAACAACAGCACGCCGGTCGCCCAGTTCAGTTCGCGGGGAAATTTGTAGGAGCCGGCCAAAAAAACCTGCGCCATGTGCAGGCCCACCATCAAAACCATGGCCGATGCGCCGTAGTAATGGAGCCCGCGCAGGAAATGTCCGAATGGCGCCTGGTCGCTGATGAAATGAAGCGTCGAGTAAGCTTCGCTGGCCGAGGGGATGTAAGCGAAGGCCAGCGCCACCCCGGTGACCACCTGGATCATGAAGGCGCACAGCGTGGCGCTGCCGAAGACATACCACCATTTGGCGTCCGGCGGCACGAGATGCCGCGCGGTCCGGCCGATCATTCCCGGCAGGCCGGTGCGGTCTTCCACCCAGGCCAGCACGCGATGGTAAATTCGTTTCAAACTCATTTATTTGGTGATGGGAATGGGCGCCGTTTGGATCTGCACGTCCCCATCTTTTACGCGCACGGGATAGCGCGGCAGGGGCAACGGTGGCGGCCCGGCGGCCACGGTTCCGTCCTCATAGTAAACTCCGCCGTGGCAGGGACACATGAACAAGTTGGCTTCCGCCAGCCACCGGACCGGACAACCGAGATGCGTGCAATTGATGGAAAAGGCGATGAAGGTGTCCGCATTCACGCGACGCAGCCACGCCGCGCTGCGCGCCGTCACGCCCGCCCACGGCAGCGGCGAAGCGTCTTCATATTGGACCGCCGTCGTTTCGCCGATCTTGAAGGATTCAATTTTTCCGACCGAACGCCAGACTTCCTGCTTGCGTCCAAAAAACGGAGCCAGAATAAAACCCATCAGCGGCACCGTCACAATCAACGCCCCGGCGCCGCCAACGGCCAGACTTAAACGCGCCAAAAATCTTCGCCGCGAAAGTTCCGCCGGTGAGGACGGGCAGCCGGTTGACGCGGGTTCAGTGTTTGGTTCTTTCATGACGAATATCCCGGATCCATCCGGCCAGAGCGACGGCGAACAACACGACGCCGACGCCGGTAATTATCAGCGAAGTGACCAGTCCCCAAACCAAAAAAGTGATTCCCAGTGCCATGGTTACAGGCCAAACGCCCGGCTCCGGCAGCTTTTCCGGCGGCAGGACAGTCCATCCCGGATGTGATTCCGGCGGCGCAGGTTTTGGAGTTTCAATGTCCACGAGGTTTTTCAATAAGGGTTTTGGTCGTTGGCGTTTCAGGAACCACGACTTCGTCGCCCATCTCACCATGCCAGCGGGCGAACAGCCCGAAAATTCCGCAGAAATAAATCAGGCACGCGGGAACCCACATCAACAAGCCGCCCAGTTGCTGGTCCTTGGCGGGCGTCAGTCCCCATTGATCTTGAATGAGCGGCAAGATGCCGAGCCGGTCCATGGGATGAAGATAGATCGAGCAGACTTCCACGGACGCAAACGTGACGATGATTCCCAGAACGGTGCAGCCGATACACGCGCTGAACAGATAAATGATTCCTGCGAGCGGCGATAACCGTTGTTTGGTCCACGGCCCGATGACCGGCCACCAGAAGGCAAAGCCCATCAAAAGCAGCGAGACATATTGCAAACGATGAACCCACACATTCGAAATGGCGGCATTGCAAAGCGTGGGCGCGTGCCACAGCCACATACCGCCCACACCCAAAAACCAGCCGGCCACCGGATGACGTACAATCCAATCTAACCATCTCCAACGGCTATTTTGAAAACGACCGGGTAGAGGCGCAGTTGGCAGGCTCAATAAAATCAGCGGCGGTATGATTAACAGCAGGAGCAGATGTTGCAACATATGCGCACTGAATAGATATCCGTCGGCCAGGGTATCAATCGGCGATGCCAGGGTAAGAAAGAACATGATCGTGCCCGCCAACAGCCAGCCGGTTTTTCGATTGAAACGGAAACGATTCCGCGCGCTATAAATTAAAATGTTGGCGACGCAAACTGCGATGACCCACGGGTTCCAGTTCCAGGCGGAAATCAAAAATTGTTGGGTATTCATATAAGCAGCCTTAAATAAATCACCGAAAACACTACGAGCCAGACGGCGTCCACAAAGTGCCAGTACAGCCCGATGGATTTTACGGCCTCGATGCGGCCTAGCTTGAAATCTCCGGCAAAAGCGAGCCACATGAGAATCAGCAACGCGATCAACCCGACGAACACATGCAGGCCATGAAAGCCGGTCAGGGTGAAAAAGGTGGTCGCGAACAAATTAGAGTTGACCATGACCCCGGAGTGGAAGATGCGGAGATATTCGCGGCTTTGGCCAAAAATAAAAACGGTTCCAAGCAGGATGGTCAGCGCCAGCAGCCAGCGAAACGCGGAAGATTTTCCTGCCCGCAATTTTCTTTCCGCGAGCCAGATGGTCAGGCTGCTCGCCAGCAGGCACAGAGTGTAAATCCCGGTTCTTCGCGGGTCCAACATGCTCGTGGGCGTCGGCCCGTTCATGGCGTGATTGTTGTAATAGAGATAAGCCAAAATGAGCATGAGAAAGAAAACACCTTCCGTGATCAGAAAGCTGACGATGCCCACACGGTTTTTTTCCAGGATGAATCCGTCCTGTGAGGCGGCACCGCCGACGATGGGATCGGGATTTTCCGAATGCGCCAGATCCCATAGCGGCCGCCGGCTGCGGATGGGCGGCACGCGGTCAAAATTTTGCACCGGCGGCGGCGAGGTCGTGGCCCATTCCAGCGTCCATGCCTGCCACGGATTGTCACCCGCCGGTTTGCCGTGACGCAGGCTGGCAATGATATTCCACAACAAGACCAGCACCGAGACACCGAGCAAAAACGCGCCAATGGTGGAGATCATATTCAGCAAACCCCAGCCCGGCAGATTGGGATAAGTATAAGTCCGCCGCGCCATTCCCATCAGGCCGAGAAAATGTTGCACGAAAAACGCCGTGTTGAAACCGATCAGCGCCGTCCAGAAATTCAGTTTGCCCAGCCGTTCGGACAGCATCCGTCCGGTGATTTTTGGAAACCAATAATAAAGCCCGGCAAAAACCGCGAAAAAGGTGCCGCCGAAAAGCACATAATGAAAATGTGCCACCAGATAATATGTGCCGGTCACCTGCCAATCGATCGGCACAACTGCAAAGGTGATTCCGCTCAATCCGCCGATCGTGAACTGGATCAGAAAAGCCACGGCAAAGAGCATCGCCGTCGTCAAGCGGATCGCCCCGCCCCACATCGTCGCGCTCCAGGCAAAAACTTTTATGCCCGTCGGCACCGCGATCATCATGCTGGTCGCGGCAAAAAACAGATCCATCGGATGCCCTAGGCCCACGGCGAACATGTGATGCGCCCAAACACCGAAACTCAAGAGGGCGATGGCGACTGTGGACGCCGCGACAAATTCATAACCAAAGATTGGCCGCCGTGCGAATACCGGGATCACCTCGGAAATGATGCCGAAGGCGGGCAACGCCATGATATAAACCTCGGGATGTCCGAACGCCCAGAAAAAGTGCTGCCAAAGCACCGCTGATCCGCCGTTCGCCGGCGCAAAAAAATGTGTCCCGAGGTGTCGGTCAATAAAGAGCATCACGATCGCGGCGTTCAACGCCGGCAGCGCCAGGATGACCAGAAACGAGTTGATAAAAATCATCCAGACGAACAAGGGCAGGCGCCGGATGGTCAGGCCCGGGGCGCGCAGCGTCAAAATCGTGGCGATCAGGTTGATGGACGCCGCGACCGAGCCGACGCCGAGTATCAACAGCGCCAGCGTCCAATAATCCACGCCGGAGGTCGTGGCATAAGAGGTTTCACTCAACGGCGCGTAACTGAACCAGCCAACTGCGGGCGCGCCGCCCGCGAGCAGGCTGAAATGCAGCAGAAAACCGCCGCACGGCAGCAGCCAGAAGCTCAACGCGTTCAGGCGCGGAAAGGCCATGTCGCGCGCCCCGATCATCAGCGGCACGAGATAATTTGCGAGACCGATCAGCACCGGCATCACCACCAGAAAAATCATCGTCGTGCCGTGCATGGTGAACATCTGGTCGAAGGCGTCCGGCGAAAGAAAAGTATTGTTGGGCCGGGCGAGCTGGATGCGCATGAGCAACGCCTCGATGCCGCCCAGGACAAAAAAGACCAGCGTGGTCAGCAGATACAGGATGCCGATGCGTTTGTGATCCACCGTGGCAACCCAGCTGAACAGTCCGCGCGGCGCACTGGCGGCGGGCGTTTCGAGCGCGATTAGAGTTGAAGCCGCTTCGCTCATTGGAGGGTCTCCAAATAACTCGTCAGCGTGCCCGCCTGCGCGTCCGTCAATTTCAGATCGGGCATGAAGCAGCCCGGCTTGAACTCCTGCGGATTTTTCAGCCAGCGAAACAGATTTGTTTCGGTATTGGATAATACGCCTGCGCCTAAAATTATCCGGCTGGCCAGATGCGTCAGATCCGGAGCGGCGTTGGTGGCCATGGAAACTCCGCGCAGGGAATGACAATTGATGCACGTCATCGTCTGAAAAATTTTCAGGCCGGCCTGCGCCGGATCGGTGGCGGGAATGGCGGGGGGTTTTTCCTGTCCACCCAGCCACGCATCGAACGCCGCCGGCGATTCCGCGATGACGGAAAAGCGCATCCACGTGTGTCCCGCGCCGCAGTACTCCGCGCAGGTGCCGTCGTAGGTTCCCGGCAGGCTCGCTTCCAGCCAGATGTGGTTCGTCTGGCCGGGAATCACCTGTATTTTGCGCGCCAGGGCCGGCACCCAAAAATCGTGGATTACGTCCGTCGATTCCAGGCGCACGAGCCATTTCCGGCCCGCCGGAATGTGAATTTCATTCGCGGTCACCACCCCGGTTTGCGGATAACGCGCTTCCCACCACCACTGATGGCCGATGACGATCAGATCCGGCTGCCGGTTCGCCGGCGGATCTGATTGACGCATCCCGCGTGCCGTGAGGGCGAAAAGCCAGATGACGATCAGTATCGGTCCAATGGTCCAAATGATCTCCAGCTTCCGGTTCCCGAAATATGATGGCGGCTCTGCCGAACCTGGCCGGTGCCTGAAACGGATCAAACTGATCCCCACCATGCCGGTGACAATCAACAGAATCACGCCGCAAATGACCAGCACGACTTCGAAGAGGTTGGAAATCGCCGCGGCTTGCGGCGAGGCATTATCGAAGATGGGACTGAAGCTGGCTGACATTTCTATTTAAGAAAATATCTATGCGGACTTTTTTTGCAGTTTGCGGTTCGTCTTCGATTTTGCTTTGTTTACCAGCTCGGTCGGCAGCGGCCAGCGATGTCCGGGAGCGAGCAACCCTTGGGCATTCTCCGGCCCCCAGGTGCCGGCGGCATAATTGGGAAAATCGCTGGGTGCAATTGACTGCCACGCTTCGAGCACCGGCATCAACAATTGCCAAGCCGCTTCCACCTGGTCGGCGCGCATGAAGAGCGTGGCGTCGTTTTTCATGACGTCCCACAGGAGCGTTTCGTAGGCGTCGGGCGAAGGCGCGGCAAAACTTTCGCGATAGCTGAACCGCATATCCACCGGCCGCAGTTGCATTTTTGGTCCCGGATATTTGGCCTGAAAGCCCAGTACGATGCCTTCGACGGGCTGGATTGAGAGGATGAGCCGGGAGGGCTGCCAACCGGGCGAGGCTTCAGGCGGAAAAGACTGGTGCGGCACGGCGCGAAATTGGATGGAGATTTCCGAGGCTTGTTGCGGCAGACGTTTGCCCGTGCGCAGATAAAACGGCACGTCCTGCCAGCGCCAATTATCTATGAACAGCTTCAATGCGGCAAACGTCTCCGTTTGGGAATCGGGTGCAACGCCTTCTTCCTCGCGATAACCGGGTGCCTTTTTTTCCGCCAGATGGCCGGGCCCATACTGTCCGCGCACCGCAAACAGCGAAACCTCATCGCGGTGCATTTGCCGGACCGCGTGAAGCACGTCCACTTTCTTGTTGCGGATTTCGTCCGCTTGAAATGACACCATCGGTTCCATCGCCACCAGGCAAAGCAGTTGCAGCAAATGGTTCTGCACCATGTCGCGCAACGCGCCGGCGTGATCGTAATATCCGCCGCGATGCTCCACACCTACGGTTTCGGCGACCGTGATGGTGACGTAATCAATGTAACGACGGTTCCACATTGGCTCGAAAAGCGGATTGGCAAAACGGAACGCCAGGATGTTCTGCACCGTCTCCTTGCCGAGATAATGATCGATGCGAAAAATTTGGGACTCCTTGAAGCTGGCCGCGAGCACCGCGTTCAACGCCCGCGCCGATTCCAAGTCGTAGCCGATCGGTTTTTCGATAACGATCCGCGCCCAATCCCGGTCGGCTGCCAAACCGGCCTTGCCCAGGTATTTGGGGATTTCACCAAACATGCTCGGCGGCGTGGCCATGTAATAGATGCGGTGAGCCTTGGTGCCCCATTCCTTTTCCAGCTTCGCGCATTGTTTGCCAAGGGCCGTATACGTCGGCAGCTTCTTGAAATCGCCCGCCTGATATTGGATGTGCTTTGCGAATTGATTCCAGACGGCAGCCTTGGGTTTTCCGAAACGGGAGAATTGATTGACGCCGTCGTGCAACCGCCGTCGCAGCGCGTCATCGCCGAGCTTGATGCGGTCAACCACGATGATCGCGAATTGCTCGGGCAAGCTGCGATCCTGCGAGAGGTCGAACAGGGCCGGCACAAGTTTCCGCCAGGTGAGGTCGCCCGCGCCGCCAAAAATGACGAATATTGTCGGTTCGAGCTGGTCGTTGGTTTTTGTCGTCGTTGCCATATAATTCCTCGGTCTTCCAGCGGGTGAAGCAGGTCATTTCCTGCCGTACCGACGGATCGTCTTTGGTTCCGTCGGTGTAAAGCTTCACCCGGAAAGCCTTCGGGTCAAGGCCATGAAAATTTACGATGAATTTTAACGGCCGGTTTTCCGTCGCGTTTCCCCACCTTCACTGCTGGTGGACTCACCATCTGAGGATATTCTGCCTGAATATACAGACACCATGGGGTGAATACCCAAGGAAAAATTTCTGGTTCCCCGCTGTTTTCGGTGGAGCGATGGTGTTGCAAAGCTGGGGTTGCAAAGCCTATCCGAAGATGCCACCCACTGCATTACAGACTCGACAAACTTGCCGGTAATCTATAAAATTCATCTACCCGCATTTCAGGCATCAATGCGGGTAGATGCTTTTTTAAGCCCTTTAAAATACTTATGGGTGGAAGTTTCTTTGCAAACTGAAGTCGTTGGCCAAAGTTTAAATAAGACAACTCCGGCTGTTTAGTTCCTTTCCAGACATTCCACCGAAAACAGCGAGGCACCCCGTTTATACATCCAAACACCCTGGGGTGAATCCCCTATGGAAAAATTTCTGAGGATTAAAATGTCATCTTCTTTAAAAATCAAAACATTGAAATGACAATCATCATGGGGAAGATTAATTCGCACGTGGCGGCATGCTTTGAAAAGTTCCCTGAAAAACAGCGTGCTCCACATGCAAATGATTTGGTTCATTATTGATAAAACAACATAGACTCCCATTCCTGATATGAAGAAAAAACCTGCTATGCAACTTGGCATGATCGGCCTGGGCCGGATGGGTTCCAATATGGTCCGGCGCCTGGTCAAAGACGGCCACCGCTGCGTCGTCTTTGACCAGTTGCCCAAAGCGGTGAAGGTTTTGGCCAGGGGCAAGGTGGCCGGCGCAGCTTCCCTCGCGGACCTGGTCAAAAAACTCGCCAGGCCCCGCGCCATCTGGCTGATGGTCCCGGCGGCGGTGGTGGATAAAACCATTGCCGGCCTCGTGCCGTTGCTTGAAGCCGGTGACACGCTCATTGACGGTGGCAATTCTTGTTACATTGACGACATCCGGCGGGCGAAGGAGCTCGCCCCGAAAGGAATTCATTACGTGGATGTGGGCACCAGCGGCGGCGTGTGGGGATTGGAACGCGGATATTGCATGATGATCGGCGGCGATTCAAAAGTAGTTCAGCGCCTCGATCCCATTTTTGCCACGCTGGCACCTGGCATCGGCACTATCCCGCGCACACCGAGACGCAAGAAGCTCGGCGGAACTTCCGAACACGGGTATCTGCACTGTGGCCCAAACGGTGCCGGGCATTTTGTCAAAATGGTTCACAATGGCATCGAATACGGAATCATGGCCGCGTATGCCGAGGGCTTGGGCATTTTGCGCGGCGCCAACATCGGCAAGCAGCAGGGCGAAAGCGACGCGGAGACCACGCCTTTGCGCGACCCGGAAAACTACAAGTTCGACCTGAACCTGGCCGACATTTCCGAGGTTTGGAGGCGCGGCAGTGTCATCGCGTCGTGGTTGCTCGACTTGACGGCGGACGCCTTGGCAAAAGATTCCAAGCTTGTGAATTTTGCCGGACGCGTCTCCGATTCGGGCGAAGGCCGGTGGACGATCAAGGCGGCCATTGATGAAGGCGTGCCCGCCCCGGTGCTGACCACGGCGCTGTACGAGCGTTTCAGTTCACGTGGTGATGCCGGCTTTCAGGACAAGTTGCTTTCGGCCATGCGCTACGGCTTCGGCGGGCATTTGGAAAAAACCGCCAGGTAAAAGCGGCCCGATGATCCGGTCCGTCAAAACCCGTTTTCCCCTGCAAAGAAAAGGTGGTGGTAGGAACTGGATTCGAACCAGTGAAGGCGTAAGCCGGCAGATTTACAGTCTGCCCTCGTTGGCCACTTGAGTATCCTACCGACCAATTGCGGGCTGTATAATAAATCCGAAACCGGCCCGCTTCTCAAGTTTAAAAATTTTTCTCCGCCCCCCGCCCGGACTGCGCTAATATGGGGGGATGTTCGATTCGTTGAGTTCCAAGCTGCAAAACGCCTTCCGCAACCTGCGCGGCCTCGGGAAAATTTCCGAGAGCAACGTCTCCGATGCGTTGCGCGAGGTGCGCATGGCGTTGCTGGAGGCCGACGTGAATTTTAAGGTGGCGCGTGATTTCATCGAACGCGTCAAGACCAAGGCGCTCGGCGCGGAAGTTGTCCAGGGCGTCCAGCCCGGCCAGCAGATTGTCAAAATCGTCTCGGACGAGCTGGTCGATTTGCTCGGTTCCCAAAATGCCGCGCTCAAGCTGGACGGCAACCCGAGCTGCCTCCTGATGGTCGGGCTGCATGGCGCGGGCAAAACGACCTCGAGCGGCAAGCTGGCGAAGTTGTTGAAAAAACAGGGTCGCGCCCCGTTGCTTGTGGCGGCAGACGTGTATCGTCCGGCGGCCATGGACCAGCTCGAAACCCTCGCGAAGCAGGTTGAGGTTCCGATTTTTATCCAGCGCGGTGAAAAGGATGTCCTCAAAATCGCACGCGAGGCGATGGTGTTCGCCAAGGAAAACAATTGCAACGTCGTCATCTTCGATACCGCCGGCCGGTTGCAGATCGACGAACCGCTGGTGCAGGAACTCGTCCACCTTCGCGATCTCGTCAAGCCGCAGGAAATCCTGCTCGTGCTGGATGCGGCGACCGGCCAGGAAGCCGTGAACGTCGCCACGCATTTCGACCAGGCGCTGAACATCACCGGTTCCATCCTGACCAAGCTCGATGGCGATGCGCGCGGTGGCGCGGCCTTGAGCATGAAGTCGGTCACCGGCAAGCCCATCAAGTTCGCCGGCGTCGGTGAAAAGCTGGATGAATTTGAACCGTTCCATCCCGAGCGCATGGCGTCACGCATCCTGGGAATGGGCGACGTCGTCAGCCTCGTTGAAAAGGCCGCCGAAGCCGTTAGTGAAGATGATGCGAAGCGCATGGAAGAAAAGATGCGCAAGGGCGAGTTCACGCTGGAGGATTTTCTGGAACAACTGCGCGCCATGAAAAAACTGGGGTCATTGGAAAGCATCCTGAAGATGCTGCCCGGCGGCGGCGAGGCGCTGAAGCAGATGGATATCAACAAGCAGGAAAAGGAATTCAAGCGCATGGAAGGCATGGTTTGCGCCATGACCCGAAAGGAGCGGTTGAACCCGGCGGTCTTGAACGCCAGCCGGCGGCGGCGCATCGCTGCGGGCAGCGGCGTGACCGTGGCGGAGTTGAACACCATGCTGAACAAATTTTTCCAGATGCAGACGATGATGAAAAAGATGGGCAAGATGTCCAAAATGATGGGCAAGATGGGCGGGGCCATGCCCGGCATGTTCCGGCGATGAATCCATGACTTGTCGCCAACGAATTTTTGAATAGATTTTAACCGTGATCTACGACGCTTCACTCGACGAACTGCTGCAAAAGGTCTGGGATGGCAAACGCATCGACCAGGCCGAGGCCAAACGCCTTTCCACCCTGCCGCTCGAGGAACTCGGCGCGCTCGCCGACCGCCGTCGCCAGCTCGCCAAGGCTAAGGCCTATCACGACCGCGGCAATGAAATCGTCACGTACAACGTGGATCGCAACGTGAACTACACGAACGTTTGCAATGTCTATTGCAAGTTCTGCGCGTTCTACCGCGTGGAAAAAGATGATGATTCCTACGTCATCACCCTGCCGGAGCTCGACAAAAAAATTGAAGAGACCATCGCGGTCGGCGGCAACCAGATGTTGATGCAGGGCGGCCATCATCCCAAGTTGACGAAGCAGTGGTATCTCGACCTGCTTTCGCACGTTAAAAACAAGTTTCCGGATTTCAACATCCACGGTTTCAGCCCGAGTGAATTTATTCATTTCCGCGAAGTCTTCAACGAACCGCTGGAAAAAATCATCGCCGATTTCCGGGCGGCTGGCCTCGGCTCCATTCCCGGCGGCGGCGGTGAAATCCTCGTGGACAGCGTCCGCCAACGCATCGCCCCGCTCAAAGCGATGAGCGACGACTGGCTGTCGGTGATGGACATCGCCCATGCGCAGGGACTGTATTCCAGCGCCACCATGATGTTCGGCCACGTCGAAACCATGGATGAGCGCATCGCGAGTCTTGACCGCCTGCGCGTACAGCAGGACCAGTCGCTCGCGCGCAAAAAGGAAAACCCGCTGGCGGGGCATTTCACCGCGTTCATCTGCTGGACGTTCCAGGCCGAACACACCAAGCTCCGCGCCCCGACCGTCGGCGCGCACGAATATCTCCGCACCCAGGCGCTCGGCCGCATCTACCTCGACAACTTCGAGAACATCCAAAGCTCGTGGGTCACGCAGGGATTGGAGATCGGCCAGGTCGCGCTCAAATATGGTGCGAACGACCTTGGTAGCATCATGATCGAGGAAAACGTCGTTTCCCAGGCCGGCACCACCTTCCGCATGACCGTGCCGGACATGCACCGGCTCATCAAGGACCTCGGTTACGAACCGCACCAGCGCGATAACTGGTACCGGCTGGTGAATTGACGAACATGTCTTTCATGGAGAAATTCAAGCAATTTGCATTTGTCGGAATAATTTATGCGTTTTTTGTCGTTCCAACTTTTGGGCAAAGCACTAATGAGACGGGAAATCCGTCAGTCATACCTAAAGAGAATTGGAAAATGTTTTCGTCTGAAAAACTTCGTTTTTCGATTTGTCTTCCTGGCTTGCCCGAACAGACAAATTTTGTTGTAAAAGCTAAATTGGGTAATGTTACGATCTCTCGCGTTATTGTATGTCCTGATTGGGAGACAGAATATTCAGTCAACTTCACTGACTATCGCAGCAGCCCAACGAACTTAACTTCCCACCAGATTTTAGAAATGACGGGCGACGCTTTGAAGCGTTCTGCTTGGAAAATTGAATTTGAAAAAAACATTTCAATTAATGGCTATCCTGGAAAAGAATTTGGTTTTGAGGTGGGCGGCAAAAGCAGGGTTTCAGGCTTCATTAAGCTTTTTTGCGTTAAAGGCTTCTTATACGAGGTGCAGATAATTTTTCATCGAGACAACCCTCATCGTGATGATTTTGAAAAGTTTTTTAATTCCTTTTCGCTTCAAGACGAATTAGAAAAGTAAAAATCCGGTTTTGGATTTTAAGCTTTCGCCAGATAATTATCCACCGGCTCGGCGCCGAGCGTGCCGGCGAGCCATTTCAAATAATCCGGCGACTCCACCTGTTCCAAAGCCTTCCGGGCGCGGGTGAGGCGCTCGCCGATCTTCATCTGCTCGGCGACATCCTCATGGCTCGGCTTGCGCAAGAAGGCATTCAGATAATCCACGTGCCGCCTCCACAACGCGCGGTCCACTTTTTGTTTCGCCTTCAACCGCGCCGCGTACCAGTCGCTCCCGAGCAAAGTTTCGCGCGAAAACAATTTCCGGAAATCCGCGTCGCCCAGGCCTTTGCCATTCCATTGGTCGTGCAGCATGATATGCAGCAGGGCCTGCAGCGGCGGGCACGCCTGCGTGATGCTGCCGTCGTCGAAATACTGCTGCGCGACGCGCTTTTGCGTGGCCATGATGTTGTCCATGCCGTCCACAAAGGTCGGCAGGTCCTGCAGCTCCGGCTTGAGCATTTCCGCGGTGAAGACGGCGTGCGGATGGTTGAACACGCGGCCGAAAAAGAAATGCACGAAACGGTCGTTGATGCGCCAGCCGAGCCGGCTTGCGAGCACCGGCTTGCCGTCGTGCTTGAAATCCTCGAGGCGTTCAAGAAAACGGTTCGCGATGAGGAATTTTGGATCGCGTTCCTCCGGCGACATCCGCGAAAACACTTCCGGCACGATCAGGCTCACGTCGTGGTCCACGCGCACCTTCGGCCCGACATAACCGGCGGCCGTGACGAAGCCGCTATGTCCGGCGAGCATGAACGACACCAGCGCGTTGTTCAGATCGATGATCGGCGGCAGCGCGTTGAACGGGCCCTTGGTCAGCGCGCCTTCGGAACCCGCGCCCGTCGTCGAGGGCGATTTGCCGGTCATGCTGCAGATGAATTCCATGAACAATTCCGGCAGCTCCATGAAATGGATTGGATTGTAACAGGCGATCGAGCGGATGCCCTTTTCTGCGGGATTGTTGCGGCGACCAGGCAGCACGGCGGCCACGGGCGTCAATACCGTTGCCCCTGCCGGAATGCGGCGACGCAGGCGCGCCCCGATTTCGGCCACATAGGTTTCATCCGCCTTCACGAGGTCGGGACGTTTCTGCAGGTAACGCGGATTCTTGCTCGGCTTGCCGTCCACCAGGCGCGGGTTCGCGGACGAAACGATGTAGCTGGGCGTGCCGCGGATCGCAAAATCTTCGATGAGGTTTTTCATCGGCGGCGTGAACTCGTGGAAACGGATCGCGTCCTCCACCAGTTCCCGCGCCTGCGCCAGCGTGAGCGGCTCGTAGTTGGAAAAGAAATTGTCGTCGCGCGAAAAATCCGATTCCGTGACTTTGTCATAGCCGCGATGGATTGCGTCATCGGGACGCTGGAACAGGCGCTGTTCGCAGTTCTGCACGAACTTGAGCACGGAACCCTTGTCCGCACCCGGCAGATTTTCCACGCGATCGGCGGGCACCAGGGTCGAGGCGGTGATGTCATCTTCAAGCTGCACCTTGACCGCCGGATAAAAATCTTTCCGCAGGCCGAACGTGCGCCACGAACCGTCCTCATCGAAACCGATGCGAAGGCGCGTAGTGACGAGCGCCTTGTTGTTCAGCTTCAATTCGTAGCCGGGCTTGCCGTTGACGATGTCCACGCTGAATTTTTCGCGCCAGTTCGCGGCCCAGTCAGGCTTGTAATAGCGCTTCACCACGAAGACCAGCTCTTTGATGTATTGCGGGATCGCCTTGAGCCACGTGTTGTATTCGGCGGTATAATCCTGCTCGTCCGGCGTGAGCAGCTTGATGACCGAGCCAAGTGAACGTTCCGGCGAAAGCACCGTGCGCTGGTCCGCATGTGCCTTGTCCACGAAACGGGTCGAATAATCGCGGTCGATCAATTCCTCAACCTGGTCAAAATCCTTTTTCAGATCCGCGACAAACACCGGGCCGGTCAAGATCGCATCGGTGATCGGTTTGGAGATTTCGGATTTGCCGCCGCCGGACACCGTACAGGGCTTGTGACAGACCAGGCCTTCCGCCGCCGTGCCGACCAACCGCCACGCGCGGTTCGCGCCCGGGGGCTTCTCCATCTTCACCTTGTAGCCGGACGGACGGATGTACGTCTTTTCCGGCTGCAATTTTATCGAATGTGTGCCGGTGTCGTTTGTCCAGGTGACCGATTGCTTGTGCAGATCAAACTCCGCATCCTCCGGGACATAAATGATCAGCGGATTCTTTTTGTCCAGGCCGTAGCCTTGCGGGTTCAAGTCCATCAATCCGCCGTACAGCTCCGACACTTCCTTGAAATTGTGGCCCAGCCGGCGGACATGGAGATCGCCGCTGAATTCCTCGCCCAGATCGTAACTCGGAAAGACCAGCGCGCCGCCGGCATGTTCCTCCTCCGCGTTGCCGAACAGGTTCGCGGCATAGCTGATCTGCGTCTTCACTTCCTTTTTGCAGTAACCGTAATAATTGTCCGCGATGATGGTGACGATTACGCCCTGTTCATCGCGGCACGTCAGCTTGAAAGCGCCGCCGTTGTTGTAGATTTCATTCTCGTCCTTCCAGCACATGCCGTCGCGGCGCTGCCGTTCCGTCGCCTGGTCCCAGTGCGGCAGGCCGACGGATTTTTTCGTGGCCTTCACCAGGTGCGGCGCGAGGATGACGCAGCCGGTGTGGCCGCTCCAATGTTCCGTGTCGAGCGCGGAATCATTCTCCGGCAGCAACGGATCGCCTGCGTTGCCAAAGATGCTCTCGATGAAATCCAGGTTGCTCACGAGATTGCCGGGCACGAAGAAACGAACCTCCATTGCCTTTTCCGCCGTGAACCCGGGCACCGCCGGGCACACCAGCGGACGGATCAAGAGCGAAACAAAACATTCCGCCGGCTTCGGCTGCGTGGCCGTGAACGGCAGTTGCATGATTTCGCGCGGCGGCTTCAGCGCCAGTTCGAACATCTTCGCGAACGCCACCTTCGGCACGCCCATTTTGTCGTCGGGGATCGGCAGGCCGCCCTCGGTGACGTGGAAAATTCCTTGCGTGGTGCGGCGGTCGCTTCTCGGGTTGTGCAGCACCCCGTTCGCGACGCGGTAGGAATTCAAGATGGTCGAGGAAAATTCGTCGCGGTCCAGCGGCAGCGACAGCACCCGCGCGATGCCCGGCCGGTCCAGCGTGAACGTCCGCGACGGCAGCTTCGGCAGGGCGATGGATTGAAAATAATCGTAAAGAAAGCTTTGGATGCGCGCATCCGGCGGGCAAAGATATTGACCGAGCAGCCGGTCCTTCTCGCGTGATGCGCCGGCCATGTGCGCGGCGATCTCGGCGAATTCGGCGTCGCCCTTCAACGGCACCGGCGAACAACCGATGTGCGCGAGCTTGACGTTGATATGGGCAATAAGATGGGCGGGCAGCGTGGAAGTGGCGGATGCAGTTTGGCGGTTCATGGCGTTTGGGAATGGGACGACCAAAATCCTCGCCGTTTAAAATGCCAGATTCATTTACGGCGTAAATAAATTTCGTGTGCCGCCGATGAAAATAAGATAAACCAATCGTAGAAGTGAACTTGATGAGCAGCCCGCGACAGGCCATCGCGCTCCGCGCCGTGGTTCTGCTGCTGCTTTTTGCGGTCGGCGGGCTGACGGTCCGGTTCGTGCCGTTTCTGGATTTCCACGGTTCCCTCCCGCTGCTCTGGCTGCTGCCGGCCATCTTTCTCGCCGGTTTGTTGCTGTTTGGCTGGCGTTACGCCCCCGTGGCGGTCGTCGGCATGGCGGTTTTTGCAACCATTACGCAAGTTCCGCCCGGAAATTTTCTGGCGTTCTCCTGCCTTGGCGCCGCCGGTGGCGCGGTTTTGGCCGGCTGGCTGTTGCAAAGATTCTTGCGGTTTGACAATTCCCTGGAGGGCGTCCGCCACGCCGTCTGGTTTCTGCTCCTCGCCGTCGTCGTTTGTGCGCTCGTCAACGCCGCCGCCATCGTTGCCGGTCTGGCACTTGGAAAACATATCCCGTGGGACGACTTCCTATCCGGCGTCGTCACCTGGTGGATTCCCAATGCGCTGGGCATCTTGATCCTCACACCCGTCATCATCACCTGCGGCGCGCACTCCTATGTCCGGTTGTCGCCGCTGCGGACTGCCGAGGCAATTGTGTGTACGGCCGGATTGATCGGCAGCGCGCTGCTTGTCTTCGGTTTCAAAACCGTTCCCGAATTGCAGCCGTATCCGGTGCATTTTGCACTCGCACTGTTTTTTCTGGCCGCCGTTCTGCGCTTCGGCCCGCGCGGCGCGGCGCTCGCCGTTTTTTTGCTCGCCGGTTTCACCATCGCCTCCCTGCAGAAACATTGCGGCCCGTTCGCGAACGCATCCGATCTGCATCGCGCGGTGGATTTCCTCGGCTTCGCCGCCGTCACCGGAATCGTCCTGTCGGCCATGGCCATCGAGCGCCGCCGCACGCTCGGCGAAGCCATCCAGAACGAAAAACGCCTCCGGGCCGTCGTCTCCGCGCAGGCGGACCTTATCTGCCGTTTCGATCCCGACGGCCGGTTCACCTTCGCGAATCCCGCGTTCTGTGATTTTTACGCCCGGACCGAGGCGGAACTTTCCACCGCGAATTTTTTCGCACTCCTTGAGGAAGGCGAAGCCAAAACCCTGCCCGCCGCGCTCGCGGCGCTCACCGACGCAAATCCCGTCCTGAATTTTGACCGCCGTGCCGCCGCCGCCGCCGGCCACATCGAATGGTTTCAATGCCATCTGCGCCGTCTGCCCCGTGCCGACGGCGGTTTTGAATTCCAGGTTGTGATGCAGAACATCACTCCACGCAAACGCGCCGACCAGGCCGCGAACGATGCGAAAATTGCGCTGGAACAAATGAATTACCAGCTCCAGGCCGCCGCCAACGACGCGCACGCCGCCGCCGAGCAGGCCCTGCGCGCGAGCAACGCCAAAAGCGAATTCCTCGCGAACATGAGCCACGAGATCCGCACGCCCTTGAGCGGCATTCTGGGCATGGTCGAGCTGCTCGCGCAAACCCGCCTCGACCAGCGGCAGCGGGAATTCGCCGGCGCCGCCGTCGAAAGCGCCAACGCGCTGCTCCGCGTCATCAATGACGTCCTGGATTTTTCCAAGATCGAGGCCGGCAAGATGACCATCGCCAGCGAGGAATTTTCCCTGCGCGAAGTCGTGGATTCCGTCCTGGAAAACGCCTCGACGCGCGAACCGGAAAAACAACTCGCCCTCGCCGCCGTCGTTCGCCGCGAAACCCCGCGCCGGCTCATCGGCGACCCCACGCGACTGCGGCAGATCCTGCTCAACCTCGTCGGCAACGGCATCAAGTTCACCCCGCGCGGCGAGGTCGTCGTCCGTGCGCTGCCGCAATTGCAATCGCAGAACCGGATCACCATCCGTTTTGAAGTCAGCGACACCGGCATCGGGCTGGAGGCGGACGATATCAAAAAACTCTTCCAGCCGTTCGTGCAGGCGGACACATCGTCCTCGCGCAAATTCGGCGGCACCGGCCTCGGCCTCGCGATCTCGCGCCGCCTCGTGGAACTGATGGGTGGAAAGATCGGCGTTTACAGCACGTCCGGACGCGGCTCCACGTTCTGGTTTGAACTGCCGTTCGAGATCGCGCCGCAACCGCCGCTGGAGCGGAACTTCCCCGGGCTGGTGTTTTTGCAGGTCGTCATCGCCGCGCCCAATGCCAGTCTGCGCGAATCACTCGTCGAGCAATTGCACGGCTGGGGCGTGAACTGCCGCGCCGTGGATGGCGAAATGGAATTGCTGCGCGCGTTGCAGGGTGAATTGCGCACCGCCGTCGTGCCGCTGGTGATCTGTGATGATGAAATGCTCGCGCTCAACGGGGAATTGCGGCGGCGGCTCGCGTCCGGCGGCATCCCGTGCCTGCTGCTTGCCAGCCCGACCGGTGCGCTCGCCAAGGACAAGGCCGGCCCTGCCGGCTTCGCCAACGTGCTGCTCAAACCCGCGCGCGAACAACCGTTGTTCAATGCGCTCGTGGCCGTCGTCGCCGGGGATAAGGCGGAGCCGGACCAACCTGTCACAGAAACCGCCGGCGGAACCGCCGCCGCTCCCGCCGATCCCACCGCCCCGAAACGCACGGCCATCTCCGACCTGAAAATCCTCGTGGCGGAGGATCATCCCTTCAACCGCAAGCTCGCACAGCTCGTGCTCGACAGCTTTGGCGCGCGCGCCGAATGGGCCGTCAACGGACGCGAAGCCGTGGATAAATTCTCCGCCGGCAAGTTCGACGCCATTTTGATGGACTGCAACATGCCGGAACTCGACGGCTTCGGGGCTACCGCCGCCATCCGCCAGATCGAGGCGGATAAAAAGCCCGCGCGGCGTGTCCGCATCGTCGCCCTGACCGCCAACGCCCTGGTGGGCGAACGCGAGCGCTGCCTGGCTGCGGGGATGGATGAGTACATCTCCAAGCCCTTCACCGCGCAGCAGATTTACAATACCCTCCTCGCCGCCGTCCCGGCCCGGAATGCCGCCGGCGAGAAGGCGGTGGAGCAGTTCAGTCCCGCGCGGCTGGAACAGTTTTGCCAGGAGCTCGACCGGTCGGCCGTTCAGGAGATGCTCGGTGATTTCCTCAAGGAATTCCCCGCGCGGCTGACCGAGATCCGCAACCTGGCCGCGGAAAAAAATTGGAAGGAACTCGAACGCGCCGCCCATTCGATGAAAGGCCTCGCCGCTTTGTTCGGCTGCCAGAAGCTTTCGGACAACTTTCTCACCATCGAGGACGGCGCGGAAGCCGCCGATGCCGTGCGAGTGGCCGCCGGCTTGAACACCCTCGACCCCCTGGCTGAATCCGCCGCCGGCCAGCTGCGCGGCTGGCTGGACAGCAAATAATTGGTTGGAGCACTGCCAACCTGAACCACCCGGCGCAATCCAGTGACAAGACGCTGTGAGCGTTTCACCCTCTCCGCGTCGGCGGAGTCCGCGGAGCCGATGGGGAGTAGCGACAGCGGCTATGGCGGGTGAGGTGCTCGTCCCACCACCTTTGAGTTCGTGCAAACAATCATCCCGATTTTTTCCTTGCCGACAATAGCTTTGCAGCGCAAAGTAATTCAATGAATCCGAATTGGGCCGAAGAAAATCTCCAGACCATCCGCACCCTGATGGAGCGCTCCGCCGTCTACCGCCGCGCGCTCGCCCCCATCATGACATTGGCGGGCATTATTGGTCTGGTGGCCGCTGCCGCCGGGGTGCTATTTGATATCAATCGGACGAAATCCTTTGGTTTATTCTGGCTGGGCGTGGCCGTTGTCGCCATTGTCGTCGCATTAATAATTGCAAGACGGCAGGCCATGAAGGACAGGGAGAAATTTTGGTCGCCGCCGACACGCCAGGTTGCCCAGGCCATGGCTCTGCCTTTGGCAATCGGATTTATTTTAAGCCTTTTTTTAGTGATCCTTGATAAAGACGATGCGCCTGCCTCGGGTTTCATTACAACATTTATTTGGATGTTGTTTTACGGAAGTGCACTCTATTCTGCCGGATTTTTTATGCCGCGCGGAATTAAAATCTTTGGGCTGATATTTGTTATTTCGGCTTTGTTTCTCATTGTTGCCGTGGCGGAAAGATGGCTGCCACAACAACTTTTGGACATGTTGGATAATACCAGCGCGCATTGGCTTATGGGCTTTTTCTTCGGCATCCTGCATCTCGCCTACGGCGTCTATCTTTACTTCACCGAAAAGAAAAATCCCGTCGCGTGAAACCGGACCTGTTCCTGCAGCTCGACCGGGCTATCCACGAGAAAGGCCGGCTCGCCATCATGTCCGCGCTCGCCGCCGCGCCCGAACTTTCCTTCACCGAATTGCGCGACACCCTCGGCATGACCGACGGCAACCTCAACACCCACATCAAAACCCTCCAACAGGAAGGCTACCTCGCCGTCGCCAAGTCGTATCAAAACAAACGCCCCCTCACCACCTGCACCCTCACCAAGGCCGGCCGCGCCGCCTTCGCCGCCTACATCGACCTCCTCGAACAGATCGTCCGCCAAAACAAGGCCTGATAAATTTTTTTGAACAATTTTAAACCACCGCAGTCTCTTACTTTGTGATACAGAGTTAATATGAGGCTCCCGATGAAAAAATTACTAAGAATCGCTGCTGCCTTGTCGTTCGGGTCTTTTCTTTCGGGCGGCTTGATCGTGGTCGGCACCGCGGTTTCGAGCTTGAAATCATACGGATCATACAGCGAGGCAGTCCCGGTTGCCGTGATCGGTCTGGTTCTCATTGGAGCAGCTTTTTTTGCCGGTTCCGTGCTTTGGTTGCTGGTCGAGAAATTTTGCCCGCAAAAAAACGATAAATGAGGATGCCATGAAAATCATCCGTGCCAGCCATCTGGGAATGTGTTTCGGCGTCAAGGACGCCATCGCCCTCGCGACCAGCACCGCCCGCCTCGGCCCCCTGACCATCCTCGGCGACCTCGTCCACAACGAAACCGTCCTGGCGGAGCTGCGGACGCACGGGATCAATTTTAAACAGCAACCATCCGAGGTTGCGACCGGCACCGTCATGATCACCGCGCACGGCGCATCCGACAAAAAAATCAACGAGACCCGCCGGCTCGGCCTCAATGTCCTGGAGGCGACCTGTCCGCTCGTCTACGTCGCGCATCGCAGCCTGAAAAATCTCGTGGCCGAAGGCTTTCATCCCGTCATCATCGGTAAACGCGACCACGTGGAGGTTCGCGGCATGACGGAGGATCTGCAGGAATTTGACGTGTTGCTGACCCCCGAAGACGTGGTCGGCCTTCGCCCACGGGAAAAATTCGGCGTCATTTCGCAAACCACGCAGCCGCTGGAAAAAGTCCGCGCCCTGGTCGCCCTTGTCCGCCAGACATTCCCGAAAGCCGAAGTGCGTTTTGTCGACACCGTTTGTCAGCCGACCAAGCAACGCCAGAGCGCCGCCGTTGAACTCGCGCAGCAGGCCGATGTGGTCATCGTCATCGGCGGCGCGCACAGCAACAACACCCGGGAACTGGTGAACACCTGCTCGAAATTTTGCCCGCGCGTCCATCATGTGCTTGGGGCGGAAGATTTGCGCGCCGACTGGTTCTTTGCCGACGACGTCGTTGGCATCACGGCGGGGACTTCGACGCCCGACCGCCTCATCAATGAAGTTGAACAACAAATCCAAAAAATGAACCCCACCAAGGAACATCATGAAAAACTGGCTGGAATATTTTGAACACAACCGCGCGAACCGCCCGCCCGTCCCGTGGGAAAAGGGCATTGCCATCGAACCGCACCTGCGCGCACCGCTTATCCGCTCGCTGCAAAAATTCCAGCTCGGCGAAAGCGGCGAGGGGCGAAAACTCAAAAGCCACGCGCGCATGACCGGCGACCTCGCCTATGCGGCGGCCATCCACCTCTTCATTGGCGAGGAACAGGAGCACGCACGGATGATGGGAAAAATTTTGCGCGCATTGGACGCGCCCCTGCTCGAAAACCACTGGAGCGACCGTTGCTTTGTTTTCATGAGGCAATTGTTCGGGCTGCATCAAGAGCTCATGGTGTTGCTGCTGCCGGAGATGATCGCCAAACGTTATTTCCGCGCGTTGCACGATGGCACCCGGGACGAGGTCCTGCGCGCGGTTTTCGCCCAGATCGCGCGCGATGAGGATGGGCATCTGGCGTTTCATATCGAGTACCTGCGGCGCGCGTTTGAAAAAATGTCCTTCACCAAAAAAATCCTCGTGCTCGTCCTCTGGCGGATCGTCTATCGCGCCACGTGCCTCGCCGTGATGCTGGACCACCGGAAGGTCCTTCGCGCCGCCGGTATGAAGCCCCGCCGGTTTTGGGATGAATGCGGCGAGGTCTTCGACGAGGTCGCCGCGGGCATCTTCAGCCCGGCGCACCTCCTCGCGCCTGCAAAAAATTTGCAACAGCGGACGATTTGACTTGAACAAACGTCATATCGGAACAATCTGATTTATCATGACCCCTGCGGCTACCCGGCCCCCGACGGAACTGTCCACGCTCCTGCGCGGCGAGGTGATGACCATGTCCGGCTGGAGTGCAGCGTGGAATACCCGGCGGTTTTTTACGCATGTGGCCATCATTGTTTTCGGCGCGGGATTTTACGGCGCCGCCATGGGCTGGTGGCGCGCGCCCCAGCAGGCGCTGTTCGTGGGCATCAAGTTTCCGCTCATCATCCTCATGACCACGTTCGGCAACGCGCTCATCAACGGCATGCTCGCGCCGTTGCTCGGGCTGAACATCCCGTTCCGCCAGTCGTTTTCCGCCGTCGTGATGAGCTTCGCGGTCACCTCGGCCATCTTGGGCGCTTTCGCGCCGCTGACTGCTTTCATGGTCTGGTGTGCGCCGCCGATGTCCGGCCAGGTGACCGACTTCAACTACGCCGGCTTCAAGCTCGTGCATGTCGCCATCATTATGTTTGCGGGCGTGACCGGCAACACCCGCCTGCTGCAACTGCTCGTGCATCTGGCCGATGATCGCGCCGCGGCCGTGCGCGTGCTCGTGGCGTGGCTCGGCGGAAATCTTTTTCTTGGCAGCCAGCTCTCCTGGATTTTGCGGCCGTTCATCGGCTCGCCGCAACTCCCCGTGGAATTTCTCCGCGAAAACGCCCTGCATGGAAATTTTTATGAAGACGTCCTGCACTCGTTGATGCAAATTTTTTGAGGACCACAGAATAACAACACCCCAAAGTCTATGAATGAAAATAATCCCGTTCCACCCGTGATCCCGCCCAGGGACGCGGCCCAGCAACTGGCTGATTCCCTCGCTGCCGCGCCGCCCTTGCCTGGTGCCGTGCGCAAGCTCGGCGACGACCCGTCCGAGCGCGTGCCCATCACCAACGCCTTTGCAGCCATCGAGGCGCTGTTGCGCCACCCGCGCCGGCTGTTGTTCCAGCTCCGCCAGCCCGGCGCGGGCGGGCTCATCGGGCAGATGTTCTTCGTCGCCTTGCTCTGCGCCGCCGTTTATGGCGTCGTGGCGGGAACTTTTTCCGGGGGCATGCAGCTCTGGGCTGCGCCGGTCAAAATCGCCTGCGGGCTTTTCATCTCCGCCGCCATCTGCCTGCCGAGCCTGTATATCTTCACCTGCCTGAGCGGCGCCCAAACGCGCCTCGCGGAAGTTTGCGGCCTGCTCGCGGGATTGCTGATGTTGATGACGATCCTCCTCGTCGGTTTTGCGCCCGTGGCGTGGATTTTTTCGCAATCCACGGAATCCATCGCCTGGATGGGCTTCCTGCACCTGTCGTTCTGGTTCGTCGCCACCATTTTCGGCGCCCGTTTCATGAAGCACGGCTTCACCCATGCCGAAGCGAAGTCACAGGCCGGCGTGAACGTCTGGCTCTGCATCTTCCTGCTCGTCGCGCTGCAGATGACCACCGCGCTGCGCCCCATCATCGGCAAGGCCGACACCTTTTTCCCCACGGAGAAAAAATTCTTCATCGGTCATTGGCTGGAGACACTGGACAATGCCACTAAACCGGCCAGGGAAAACCGGCCGGATTGAATTTGAAGGCATTCGGATTTCAAGCCATGCAACACGAGCTGCTTCTCCGCCGGATCCGTTGGCTGACCTGTTTTTTTATCATCGGCCTCGTCATAAGCGGGGTAACGGCCATCCCTTTGTTGGGGGAAGTCGGTCTGTTGGTAAAATGGTCCGGAGCGGAGGATGGTCCGGCCGGGCGTTACTATTGGCTCATGCGGGTTTACGATGCGTTGAAACAGACTCATGATGAGCATCCGTTTCTGTTTTACGGCACCGACTGGCTTGCGTTCGGCCACTTTGTCATCGCCATTGCCTTCATCGGTGCGCTCCGTGATCCGGTTCGCAATCGCTGGCTGTTCGACTTTGGCCTCATCGCTTGCACATTGGTCATCCCTTACGCATTGACTTTGGGCGGCGTGCGCGGCATTCCGCTCTGGTGGCGCTTGATTGATTGTTCTTTCGGTGTGTCTGGCTTTGTGCCGTTGTGGCTTTGCCGAAAGTGGACCAAACAATTGGAGCAAGGTGCTTAAGCCGGCCAAACCCAAAGCGTGGCGGACACCGGCTTTTTATTTTCCATTCCGGCAATGTCAGCTTAAGCTAAATGTGTGGATACATTTCGCACACTGCTTGGTGCCTACTATCACTCGTTTCTGACGGTGCTGGTGACGCTGGTCGTCGCTTTCGTCGCCTTTGCGTGGCTGGAAAAGATGTTCACCTTCAGCGAGCGCGAAAAATCGTTCCGCGCAAACCTGCTCGACCTGCAATACGTCTTTCTCGCCCTGCTGTTCCCGCCAACCATTTATTTTATCATCGCCTATTTGTTCAATGTCTTGTCCATCAAACTGAAGGCGTCGCAGACCGGCCTCGCCACGTGGCAATGGATTGGCGAGCTTTTGCTTTATCTCTTCGTGCGTGACATCCTGATCTACATCCGGCACCGGATCTTTCACACGCGCAGGGTCTGGGCGTTCCATTCCATCCACCACAGCTCGGAAGAGGTGAACTGGATTTCCGCCGCGCGGTTCCATCCGGCGGAAAGCTCCATCGAATCCACCGGTGAAATTTTGCTTTTTCTCATTGCCGCAGCTCTGGGTACGAACTACAACGTGCTTTCCGTGGCCGGCACTGTCATCGGTATTTACAACATGTTTGTCCACGCGAACATCAATTGGACGTTCGGCCCGTTGCGTTATGTCCTGGTCAGCCCGGTTTTTCACCGCTGGCATCACTCGGATGCGCCCGCCGCGCATGATAAAAATTTTGCCGCCATGTTTTCCTGCCTCGACCTCGTGCTCGGCACCTATTACATGCCCAAAAACGTCCTGCCGGATACGCTGGGCCTTTCGCCGGAGGAAAAAAAGATCCATCCCCGCACGATGTGGGGACAGTTGCTTCACCCCTTCAAAAAAACCCGGGACACGGACCCGCGATGAACATGAAATTTTTCCAGCCGCTCGTTTGCGCGCTTTGCCTGCTTGGTTTTGGCGCCGCCGCCGATGTGTTGAAAGTGGGCGACCAGATTCCCGCCCTCACCGCCAAGGACCAGCACGACGTTCCCTACGCTTTCACGAACGGCACCGCGTATCTGCTCTTCGCCATCGACATGGACAGCGCCAAGGCCGCCAACCATAAATTCGCCGACCAGGGCGTGGGGTTCCTGGAAAAACACGACGCCGTCTATCTCATGGATGTCCACACCATGCCCGCCATCGGAAAATTTTTCGCCATCCCGAAAATGCAAAAATATCCCGAGCGCATCGTGTTGATCGACACCGAGCACGCACTCGACTGGTTGCCGGCCAAACCTGGCCACCTCACCGTCTTGAAATTGACGCCCGGAGCCCGCATCGAAAAAATCAGTTATTGGCAGTCCACCACCGGGTCCGTAACCAATCTTTTTCAGTAACCTCCGCCTTCTCCACTTTCGCTTCTTCGTGCGACAATGTTCCCCTTACAACGCACCCGTCCGGTAGAACCGCTGGCAAAACGCCGCCGTGTTGGTGTCCACGAACGTAAACGGCGCCGTGTTGGTTGTGATCGAAGTCCAATGAACCAGATCCGTCGAGGCCTGCACCACGTAATTTGAACCCGTGTTGCCGGACACCAGAAAGCTGAACTGCCCGTTGGCCCGCGCGACATTACCCAGCGTGGCCGGGACCGATGGGACGGAGTAGCTGGTTTCACTCGAAAAACTGCTCTCACTGCCCGCGCTGTTGTAGGTCGTCGCGGAAAAATAATACGTCTTGCCGGGGCAAAATCCCGAAATCGTGACGTTTGTCGTGTTGCCGGCCACGACCGAGTTGGAATAGCTCCCGCTCTGCGTGCCGTAATAGACTTTGTAGCCGGCCACGTTCGTGGTGCCCGCCGCGTTCCATGAAAGTTCTATGCTTTGACCGGCGTGGAGGGAAACCGCCAACACACTGCTCAAAAACAATCCGCAGACAAACTGCCGCGACCGGACACTAAGAAATTTTAAACTCATGCCACCCCTATTGCAGCGGTCATGCCAGTGCACGCTGGCGGGGGCCGGAAAAGAAAAAAGAAACCGCTAAAACTTTTTTGAAATCAACCGCCCCAATATTCAGACCCGTAGAAACCCCTTGCAAACAAATCGTTTTCGTAACGATGACAAAATAGGGTTGGTCGCTGCAAACGACGGCCCGCAACCGCAGATTTGTTTACCTTTTAAAGGGTATGTCTTGATAACAATCATCATTGTCTTGACTGCGAAAATAAGAAGACGAAGCGCCTCGCGGGCGCCTCGTTTTTTGTGAATAAGTTTTTGTCCGCTCAGTGCTTCACTGTCACCGCCCGGCCCATCGGCTGGCCGATGTCCTTGAGTAATTGCCCAAACCACTTCGCCTGGATGTTGAACGGTTTTCCGCCCTTGATGCGCTCGAACTCGATTGCCCGCAGCTGTTTCCCGTGGTCCTCGTCCTCGCCCACCACGCCGCCCTTGCCGGCCAGCGCGCATTGCACCGCCTTGACAGCGCAGCGGCGGATCAGCTTGCGGTCCGCGGCATTCGCGGCGGCCGCGCGGCTGTAATAACCGCTCTTCTGCACCAGCGTCTTTTCCGCGCCCAGCAATTCGGCGAACTGCTTCGAAAACCAGGCCCCGACGTTCACCTTGTCCAGACGCACATGGCCGAAGGCATCGCGCGGCACTTCCTGGCCTTTCGCTTCCAATTCGGCAACGATGTCCGATACGCACGCACCTTCCGAGATGAAGAGGTTCACGCAATCGTGCTTGTCCATGATCTTGCGCAGGCGCGCGGCCTCAGACTTGATGTCGAGCGCCATTTCCGGGATGTAAATGCCGTGGACATCGCGCCGCTCTTCGCTCAAGCCGAGGTCGGGCAAAAAGTTCATTGTGCCCATGAATTTCCGGTATTCCTCCGCCGTCGCCGCCGTGAGCCAGCCGCAGTTGCGCCCCATTACCTCATGGATGATGAGCATGCGCGGGTTGGCGTTGTGCTCGGAAACGACATTCGCAAAATAATGCGCGCCTTCCTCCGCCGCCGTCCAAGCGCCAAGACTTTGGTGGATCGGAATGACGTCGTTATCAATTGTCTTGGGCATGCCGACCACGGTGAGGTTGTAACCGTGCGCTTTGAGAAATTTCGCCAGATCGGCCGCCGCGGTGTTTGTGTCATCGCCGCCGATGGTGTGCAGCACGTCCACGCCGTCCTTCACGAGCTGGTCGGCGGCGACCTTCTGCGGGTCCTGGCCTTCCTTCACCAACCCGCGCTTCACGCAATCCTTCACGTTCGTGAGCTTCACGCGGCTGTTGCCGATGGGACTGCCTCCGTGTTCCACGAGCGCCTTCCAATGTTTGCGCACGTTCGGCGTCACCTTCAGGCTCTTGCCGGCCAGCAGGCCCATGTAGCCGTTCACGTAGCAGATGATCTCCACCTTCGGCGCGACGCGCGTGTAGGTTTCGATGAGATAACCGATGGATGCGCTCAGGCACGGCGCGAGGCCGCCGGCGGTCAAAATCCCGACCTTCTTGACTTGTTTGCTCATAAATCGTGTTGGAATAAAAGGTTTTGACAGAAGAAAAATCCGTCACGCCATCTTGCAAAAATCCCGCCGCTTGCTCAATCCCAAAACCGTTTCTCACCCATGCCTGCGCTTGGGCTTCAACGGAGTACTCCCTTTTGAGGCGTTTCCAATGTGAACCTTGAACGAAGTAAAAATTTAGGCGGCAGGGCCTGGCTTGCGCCAAGCTTCTGCCGCCCAGCCCCCAAATGCGCCCCTGCCATAGGGCTTGGCAACAAGCACGCGTTACAGATTACGTCTCAATCAAACTGCCCGCGACTAGGAGATTCCCTGCGGCGACTAGGAAATTCCTAGTCGCAGGCACGCCCTTGCGTTATTTGAGTTCATGCTCCATTTTAAACTTATTCGAGTGTACCCTCAAATAAGCGGGTGCGCCGTCACTTAAAACTTTAACCGCTTGTTTAAACATGCCAAACCTTGACCCAGCCACCACCGCATTGGTTCTGATCGACCTGCAAAAAGGAATCGTAAGCCGTCCCACAGCTCCTTATTCCGGTGCCGAAGTAGTCAATACGAGCATTGAACTCGCAAGCCGTTTTCGTGAAGCCAGTGCAACCGTGGTGCTGGTAAACGTCGGTTTCTCCCCTGACTTTAAGGACGCGCTCCGCCAGCCCGTGGATCAGGCTCCGCCAGTTCCCCCGGGCGGTTTCCCCGCCGGGTTTATGGATCTGGCCGATGGTCTGGCCCAGCCGGGTGATCTGCGCATCACCAAGCGTCAATGGGGCGCGTTTTATGGCACGGAAATGGACCTGCAACTCCGGCGCCGGGGCATCAAAACGATTGTGCTGGGCGGCATCGCGACCAATATCGGGGTGGAATCCACCGCCCGCCAAGCATGGGAACATGGTTATGCCATGGTCCTCGTGGAGGATGCCTCCAGCGGCATGTCGGCGGAGATGCATGAATTTGCGTTTAAAAATATCTTTCCGCGCATCAGCCGGGTGGTGAAGGCGGGAGAAATTCAGTTGAACAAATAAAAAGGATTTCAATATGAACTGGCTTCAATATGTCTGGTTTTTTCTGGCCGGGGTTTTTCTGACCAACGGCATTCCGCATTTTGTCAGCGGCGTGATGGGGCGCCCGTTTCAAACGCCGTTCGCGAAGCCGCCGGGCAAGGGGCTTTCATCCTCCACGACGAACGTGGTTTGGGGATTTTTAAATTTCGTGGTGGCCTATCTGTTCGCCTATAAGCTGGGGCGATTTGATTGGTTCGCCTCGGACCAGGTGATGGCGCTGGGGGCGGGTGTGCTTTTATGCGGCTTGCTGTCGGCACGCTTGTTTGGACGCTTTCACGGCGGCAATTCTCCCGGAAAGGCATGATTGCCCGGCTTAAGGATCTTTGTCCAAAAAACCATTGGCTAAATTTTCAATGATGGCGCACGTTCCGTGAGTGTATCCAAAATTTTGTAATTCAATCACGCTCGCGCTGCTTGCGGGGACCGCCGGCTGCCTGTCGCAACCACAACCCGCTGACCGAAACGCCGCGCCAGCGGCTATCGAAGCAAACGCCCACCCCGATATTTCCGTGCGCAACAACGCGCTCGCGCTGCTCCAAAATCTGCTCGGCGATGAACAGGACGTCGCCAAGGTGTTGTACCTCAAATCCGCATCCGACACCACCCGCCGTCTGTTGAAAGACATTTCCGCAACCGCGAAGCAATATCACTCCGAAATCGAAGCCATTGCCAAACAACTGCCCGAATACGACGTCAAAAATCTCGCTCTGCCGCCCGGTGAAGTCGCCGCGCGCAAGGCCGAGTCGAAAACGACCGAGCACGCGATCCTGCATTCACACGGGGCGGATTTTGAATTCGAAATCCTGTTGAGCCAGGCCCAGGCGCTCGATTACGGCTCGCATCTGGCCGGATTGATCGCCATCAACGAGACCAATTCCACGCGCGCCGGGCAATTTTCCGCGCTCGCCCAGGAATTGAACGCGCTTTACGAGCGGACGGCCCTTTTGATGAAAACCAAAAACTGAAACGCCGTCCCGCCATTTCATCCCCAAACCAATCAACCGAAATTGATTATGAAATTGAAACTCACCGCCAAAAAAAAGGAATCCGCGGACGTGATATCTTTCATCCTCCGCCCGGCCCAACCGATGAAATGGCTTGCCGGCCAGTATCTGCATTACGTTTTGAATCACCAGCCGACCGATGACCGCGGGTCTGACCGCTGGTTTACCATCGCCTCCGCGCCGCACGAGAGACATGTGATGATCACCACACGGTTCGCGAAAACGAAAGGCAGCAGCTTCAAATCAAATTTGCACGCATTGAAAGTCGGCGACGAAATCGAGTTTTCCGATCTGGACGGCGATTTTGTCGTCAAAGATTTTCGCAAGGAATATGTGTTCATCGCCGGCGGCATCGGCATCACGCCGTTTCGCGCGATCCTCCGTGACGCCGAGCACAAGGGCAAGCCGCTGCGGGCGACTTTGATCTACGCCAACCGAAACGAGGTGGCGGCTTACAAGGCGGAACTGGAAGCCATGTCGCGGCGCAATCCAAGACTGACCATTTGTTATCTGTTCCACCCGCAACACTTGGACAAGGAATCGCTCAAGCGAATGGTCCCGGATTTGAAGCGGCCGTTGTTTTATGTTTCCGGTCCGGAGCCGATGGTGGAAGCGGTCTCTAAAATTTTGCGCCAGTTGGGCGTGCCGGAAAAAAACCTCAAACAAGATTGGTTCCCCGGCTATCCCGCGGATTGAACCCTCCATTTCGAAAAACCGGTCCGCTTTCCCGCAGGCGTGGGCATTATGATTATTGCGATATGTTGGTCGTCAAAACCATGGCGTTGCTGCCTTGCTTCATCTGCTCAGCCTGGTCTGTCGCAAACTGATTCGCGGCGGCATCTATCCGCTTGAGGTTGTCGAGGCAAGCCTGCGCTTGTGCGGCTTCGCGTTCCTGAAGTTTGCGCTCGTGGATATACCGCGGCAACCAGATCACCACCGGAACAGCAATGAGCAAGCCCACCAAAACGATGGTGTTATTGAGGGTATACTTGTTTGACATATGCAAAATACCGTCTAGCGAACAAAGCTGGCTGGTTTGCATTATTCTGCAAACTCCTCAATCTGACCGAATTCAAGCCGGCTCAATCTGCCAAGCATGGCATTGAAATGCGGCAACAAAAAACCGTATGTCATGTGGCTTTCGCTGCCAATCAGGCCGTAATGACCGTCGGCTGCTCCGTGGACAATCTTCAGGTGGCCCGGCAACTCTCTGCCCAACTGCGCCACCAGCGCCGCTCGCTTGCCTGCCGTCAGCAAACCGGTTGGATGCGTTCCAAAAGCAATCACGACCAACTCGCAGACCATGTCGTGAACCACTCCGCCGTGCGATACAGCCATCTCGGCGACCCTGCCGATGCGCTGCGAAATCTCATCTGGCGTATCACCACGAACGAATACCAACACACACTCAATGTAAGCCGCTGTGAGTGCGGGCCGCTTCGCGCCATCGTCTCGCAGAATGGCTGCCAGCGCATCCCGGTTCACATACTTATCCAGGACACTTTTGGTTCTTTGCTGCATAAAATACTCGCGGATTATGGCGGGGCGAACCGTCCGTCAACCGGCATTGGTTTCGGCAGTTGGGCGGGTGCCATTCATAAAGAGCAAAATATCACCAACCACCAACAGACCACGAGGAAAAGCAGCAACACCCAAAATAACTGAAAAAATCGGGAAACAATCGTGTGGGTGGAAAATGTCGCGCCGCACAATTCACAACGAAACTGCTGCTTGCGACTCTCGCAAAAAATTAGCGCGAGCAATACGCCGCCAAAAACGACGGGAGCAATCGGGGCGTAGCGACTGGAGGGTATCCAGTGATACGCTTTCGTCCGGCCGCAATGCGGACATTCTTTTGCAAATAAGCGCATATGCACGCTGTTCGACAATGCACCCGACCACTGTCCGGCGTCAAACCCTTTGTTATATTGCGGATCGCCGCCGCCGATTTTTTTTCTGCTCGCTTCCACCTTGCGTCGGGATAATCTCGCGTCATCCCCATTACATGAAAACCGCTGCTTTAATTTTAACGCTTTCATCCCTACTGGTGGCAAACATCCTGCCCGCGCAGACCAATTCCACCGCCCCAAAACGCCCGACGCCGCCCACGCGCGATGCGCATTCGCCCGGATTCGTCGCGGCAAAAGAGTTGCCTGATGGCGAAGTGCCGCCGGTTGATGCGGACGGCAATTTCATCCTCGGCCCCACCCACCCGCCCGCGCCGGAAGTGCTCACGAACTCCAGTGTGCCGACGGGAACCATCTACAATTTCACGATGCGCTCGGCGGACAGCAAAATCTTTCCCGGTATCGCGCGCGACCCCGGTACCTTCGGCAAACCGGATCCGGCCAACCCCGCGAAACTCGTCGTCACCACCAGCCATCCCGCGCCTTACACACGGCACGTTGCTGTTTATATTCCGGCCAATTACAAACCCGGCGACGTCCTGCCCTTCATCGTCGGTGCGGACGGCCCGGATAAACTTCTTTTCACCGCGCTCGATAGTCTCATCGCCGAGAAAAAGGTTCCCGCGATAGCCGCCGTCTCCATCGGCAACGGCAGCGGCGATGCCCAAGGCAGCGAACGCGGGCTGGAGTACGACACGATGTCCGGCCGCTATGCTGAATTCGTCGAGACGGAAGTGTTGCCGCTGGTTGAGAAAAATTGCGGCGTGAAATTGAGCCGCGACCCCGATGCCCGCGCCACAACCGGAGGCAGCAGCGGCGGTTCCTGCGCGCTCGTCATGGCGTGGTATCATCCCGAGCTTTACCATCGCGTGCTGACCTACTCCGGCACGTTTGTGAACCAGCAATGGCCGTCGAACCCTGCCATGCCGCACGGCGCCTGGGAATTCCATGAGCAACTCATTCCCGAAACCCCCGCGAAACCCATCCGCCTCTGGCTCGAGGTTGGTGACCGGGACCTGTTCAACCCCAACGCCATGCGCGACAACATGCACGATTGGGTTCTCGCAAATGAAAACATGGCGCGTGTGCTGGCTGCGAAGGATTATCACTATCAGTTTCTCTTCGCGCGCAACGCCGGCCACGTGGACCGCACCGTGCGGCAACAAACCTTGCCGGAAGCCCTCGAATGGCTGTGGAAAGATTATCAGCCGGCGATGGCAAAATAAACGGTGAAAGCGCTGTCTTCCCGGAGCGCGGCTCTGTGAGCCGCAGGGATGGTCCAGGTACAAAGCGCAGAGTTTTCACGGTATCGAAAGGCAAAGTTCCTGCGGGTCACAGACCCGCGCTCCGTGACCCAGGTCTTACGGTGGTGGGAAGCATGGTTATTTGTTTGAGGCTGTCTCAGTCGTAGCCGTGGACGTCAGTCCGCGCCATTTGAAAGTTAGCGCCGACTAACGTCGGCGGCTACTCTCACCACGCGCGAAGGTATTGATTCGGCGGTGTGATTTTGTGTCCGAGCGCCTTCGCCGCGTGCACCGGAAAATACGGATCCGCCAACATCTGCCGCGCGAGCAATACAATATCCGCCTTGCCGCTGCGAATGATTTCATCCGCCTGCTTCGCCTCGGTGATGAAACCCACCGCGGCGGTCCTGATCTCCGCACCATGCCGGACCTTTTCCGCGAACGGCACCTGATAACCCGGTTTCACTGTGATCTTGGCGTCCGGCACAATGCCGCCGGAACTGCAATCCACCAGGTCAACGCCCTCGGCTTTTAAAACCTTTGCGAGTGCGATGCTGTCTTCGATCTGCCAGCCCTCTGGCATCCAGTCGATCGCCGAGATGCGCACGGCGAGCGGAAGGTTGTCCGGCCACACCTTGCGCACGGCCCTTGCGGTATCCACCAGCATGCGTGTGCGGTTCTCGAAACTGCCGCCGTATTTATCCGTGCGCTTGTTTGAGAGCGGCGAAAGAAACTCGTTGAACAGATAACCGTGCGCGGAGTGCAGCTCCAAAAAATTGAACCCCGCCGTCAATGCGCGCTTCGCGGTCGCGACAAAATTATTTTGCACGCGCTGGATGTCCGCTTCCGTCATGGCGCGTGGAACCCGGTTGAGTTCGCCGCCGAAGGGAATTGCGCTCGGCGCAATCGTTTCCCAGCCGCCCTGGGCATCGGTCAGACTTGCGCCGCCATTCCACGGCAACGCCGCCGAACTTTTGCGGCCGGCGTGCGCGATCTGGATGCCGGCGACCGCGCCGCGCTCTTTCACAAATTTCGCGATGCGTGCCAGCGGTTCGATGTGCTTGTCCGACCACAAGCCGAGACATCCGGGCGTGATGCGGCCTTCCGGCGCGACACCCGTGGCCTCAACGATGACGATCCCCGCGCCACCGACGGCGCGCGAGCCGAGATGGACATAATGCCAGTCGTTGGCGAAACCATCAGTCGCGGAATATTGGCACATGGGCGAGACCCCGATGCGGTTGCGAAGTGTGACCGAGCGCAGCGTGAGCGGCGAAAAGAGATGCGAATCATTTTCCATGAGCGAGGTATTTAATGCGGAAACATGAAATGTGCAAGCACCGCCGTTCATGGCGTCCGCGGCATGGAAAATAAAACGAAGCCTGAATGCCGGGCGGACAACCGCGCACCGACGATTACAGCATTTTAAGAAAAACTGTAGCCGTCTTCCCTGTGGCCAGCATTCTCCCTCACCCCGGCCCTCTCCCGCTGGGCGAGGGAGAAACGCTCGCTGCGTTTGGGCATAACCACGGCTGAATTCAGCAGGACGACTCACAAATTTTAAGAACTCATCCAACCGCTGTTCCCTCTCCCAGCGGGAGAGGGCCAGGGTGAGGGAGAACGCAATACCGTGCTATGAACGGCCACAGTTTTTCTTGAACCACTCTAGCTTCTTAACGCATCCTCCGAAGTCATCCGCCGTATTTCCAATTCATCGTAACGCCGCTGGATGGACGGCAGGTTCACGGAAAAAACTATGGTTAGAATGAATCCGCCCAGCAGCAATGGATAATAAACCGCGTAAGGCTGCTTGAGCACGAGCGCCGTCATGCCGCCCGCCAGCAAAATGAGCCCGAGCGCGATGCAAACTTTCACCGTCGCCAGCACCAAGCCGCGCGCCCGGCCTTTGCTCCCCAAAATGCCGGTCATCGCCCCCAGGCAACCGATCAACGAGCCGCCGATGCCGCCGATCAAGCCTGCCTGTTGCGAGGTCCACCAATTGGAACTGCCGGGAATCCCGAGCAGTTTTATCGGGCGAAGGTAAACTGTCCCTGCGGCCTGTAGGTAAAGTTCCAGTTGCAGTTTCTTCGGCGGCATTCCCCCGAGTTTGTGGAAAGCTCTCACTGTCAATGGTGTCCAGTTTGAACTTCCAGAAAAGAGATTTTCGGATGTGCTTTTCTCGTCGTCACCACCCAGAGCCTGAGGCGGAAAATACTCGGCCAGTTTCATTTCACCGCCGCGATAACCAACGGTCCAGCCCATGGTCGGTATCCCATTTGACAATGTTTGTTTAGATAAACCTTCCTCAACATCCTCATATTTAATTTCACAGATAAATGTGCCGGCTTTTTCCATCAGCGTGGCATTTGTGATTTCCAAAAGTGTAATCACAAGCGGTGTGCCGGCCGCGTTGGTGATTTTTAATACGTCCATTCCGTCCAAAGAAACGATCTGGCCGTTCGTCACGGCACCCGTCAGTTCTTTCCAATCAAAAACCTGCAACACTTTGCCCGGGCTTGTTACGGGCAGGTCTTGCGCCAGGCCGATGGACGTGAAAACCAACATCATGGCTGCTTGCAGCATAGTCTTCATTTTGTTCCTTTCTTTTGGTCTTGGTAGGCGGACAGAAGTTTTTTGAAAACCGGCGCGTCCAGCTTGCCGTCGGCGAATTGCGCGCGGAGCTGGCGCTCGAATTCGTCCTCGATCTTCTGGTTGTCGAGGATCTTGATCTTCTCGATCAACCGGTCGAGCCGCAGCCGGAGGGTCGGATAGGAGACCTGGTAGGCCTCGGCCAGATCCTTCAACGAGCCGGAAAACAGGATAAACCGCTTGATGAAAGCCAGGTCCTCGTCCTCCAGGGAATCCATCCAGTGCTTTTTGCCGGGATCACTCATTGAATATAATTGAACTTATCTTTAACTTTATATAACTAAATAAAGTTAAAGTCAACTTGTATTTTATTAAGTAGTGGGTCAATTTGGTAGGGACGGCGCGCTGCGCTGTCCGCGCCCGTATAGCGGGCGCAACGAACGTGGTAAGATCCGCGTTTGGTCCCTCCCTTCCGGCGGCTTTACCGCCGGGGACAGCGCAGCGCGCTTTCCCTACCAACCAAATTGACCCAAAAACCCGTCAGTCCGTCTCGAAGATTTCCTCGATGGGTTTTTTGAAGAGCCGGGCGATCTTGAACGCGAGCGGCAGGCTCGGGTCATATTTTTCCGTTTCAATCGCGTTGACGGTCTGGCGCGAAACGCCGAGTTTGTCCGCCAGATCGGCCTGCGACCATTCCTTCGCCTCGCGCAGTTCGCGCAGTTTGCTTTTCACTTGTACCTCCGCCAGGAGAAGAACAACCCGATCCAATAGTAGGCCCACATGATGTAAAACGCCCATTCCGCGCGGAATTCCGGTGCGCCCATGTCTCGGAGAAATAAGTAGGTGAAACAGGTGAACCCCGTGGCGACACCCGAAAAGGCCATGGCTTCGCCATAAATCTTTCGCTGCATCTCATCCAGGTCGGAGACGATGCGGATGATGGCCGAGGCCATATAAATCAGAGGCAGCAGCGGCAGGAGAACCAGCCAGTAGTTATGTGGCAACCAATGTGGCCTGTGCTCGGTGTCAAAAGAGTTCAGCGCCACAAGCCCCAGCACGTAGCAAGCGAATGCAATGATCATTCGCAACGTATATTTGGATTTGAATTTCATTTGTAGCGGCGGTTGATCACGACGTTGCCCAGAAAATAGAAAAAAACCACCAGCGCAAACGTGCCTTCCCAACCCAAGCCCGCTTGCAATCGCGGGAGATGCACTCCGTCGGCCTTGAGCAGGTCAAAGGCGGTGGTGATGAAAATTGTGCCGACGGTCGCAAACAGGCAGGCCTCAAGCTGGATCCGCCGCTGTAATTCGTCCATGCCACGGATCCATTTCGTGATGCTGCGCACATAAAGCAAACTGGGCAGCAACGGCGAAAGCGCCATCACTGCGCGCAACGGGTCGCTCCAGTCCGGATGTTGCTTCAACATAATCCGCGATGCGAAGGCCAACGCCACTGCTACGAACGCCCAGGCGTTCAGCTTCATGTCGGCACGAAATGAGTAATTTTTTCCAGGTCGAACCGCTTCGGGAAGAACAGGTTTATTCATAACAAAACCAACTGTAAAGCATCCTTGTCATATGTCAAGCATTCTTTACAGAATGGTTTTAAGAAAAAACGGCGTTTTGGCGTTGGTGAACCTCTTTCTTTACTCCGACGGTCGTGGTTGCAATCGAAAGCGGTGTCGCGGCTCCGCCTTGCCACCGCAGTCCAAGACGTTGCAGATCGACCAAGGTCCATCTTAAAATTGACGCGTCTTGGACTGCGACGCTCCTTGCGGAGGGCCACCAGCGCAGCGCCACGCCGCTTTGGTGTGGAAGACTTCAAGCCATGAAATAAAAAACGCGGCCTGGATTTCTCCAGACCGCGTCTTGTAATTTCTCGGTTCCTCGTTGGTGTTATCTCAGTAGCCGCCCATGCCGCCCATGTCACCGCCGCCGTGACCGTGGCCGCCGCCGGCTGCCGGCTTGTCCTTCTCGGGCAGGTCGGTAATGAGGCATTCGGTGGTGAGCAACAGACCGGCGATGGACGCCGCGTTCTGGAGCGCGCTGCGGGTGACCTTCTTCGGGTCCACCACGCCGGCCTTCACGAGGTCTTCGTATTTGCCGGTCGCAACATTGTAACCTTCGTTGCCCTTGGACTTGCGGACCTGGTCAACGATCACGCTGCCTTCTTCACCGGCGTTCGCGGCGAGCGAACGGAGCGGAGCTTCCACGGCGCGCTTGATGATGCCCACGCCGATGTCTTCATCTTCGTTCGCACCCTTGACGGCCTCGATCGCGCTGATGCAGCGGATGAGCGCCACACCACCACCGGCGACGATGCCTTCTTCGACGGCCGCACGCGTGGCGTGCAACGCGTCTTCCACGCGCATCTTCTTTTCCTTCATTTCGCTCTCGGTCGCGGCGCCGACATTGATGACGGCCACGCCACCGGCGAGCTTCGCCAGGCGTTCCTGCAATTTTTCACGGTCGTAGTCCGAGGTGGTTTCCTCGATCTGACGGCGGATCTGGTTCACACGGCCCTGGATGTCGCTGTTCTTGCCGTTGCCTTCAACGATCGTCGTGTTTTCCTTGTCCACGACCACGGTCTTGGCGCGGCCGAGGTCGGCGAGTTCCACGGTCTCGAGCTTGATGCCGAGGTCTTCCGTAATGAACTTGCCGCCGGTGAGCACGGCGAGGTCTTCCATCATGGCTTTGCGGCGGTCGCCGAAGCCGGGCGCCTTCACCGCGCACACGTTCAACGTGCCGCGCAGTTTGTTCACGACGAGGGTCGCGAGCGCTTCGCCTTCAACTTCTTCCGCGATGATGAGGAAGGGCTTGCCGCTGCGGGCCGCCTTCTCGAGCAACGGGAGCATGTCCTTCAGATTGCTGATCTTCTTTTCATAGATCAGGATATAAGGATCTTCGAGCTTGGCTTCCATCGTCTCGGCGTTGGTGACGAAATACGGCGAGAGGTAGCCCTTGTCGAACTGCATGCCTTCGACCACTTCGAGCGTCGTCTCGATGGACTTCGCTTCTTCCACGGTGATGGTGCCGTCCTTGCCGACCTTGTCCATCGCGTCGGCGATCTTGTCGGCGATTTCATAATCCCAGTTGGCGGAAACCGCGGCGACCTGCTTGATTTCTTCCTTGTCCTTGACCTTCTTGGAGATCTTGTTGAGCTGTTCCACGGCGGCTTCCACGGCCTTGTTGATGCCGCGTTGGATGCCGATGGGGTTCGCGCCGGCGGTGACGAATTTCAAACCTTCGCGATAGATCGCCTCGGCGAGCACGGTCGCCGTGGTGGTGCCGTCGCCGGCGGTGTCGCTCGTCTTGCTCGCGACTTCGCGGACCATCTGGGCGCCCATGTTTTCATAAGGGTCTTCCAGTTCGATCTCCTTCGCGACCGTGACACCATCCTTGGTCACCGTCGGGGAACCGAATTTTTTGTCGATGACCACATTGCGGCCCTTCGGTCCGAGCGTGGCGACCACGGCGCGGGAAAGTTTCTGCACGCCGCGAAGCAACGCCTGACGCGCCTGTTCGTCGAATACTAATTGTTTAGCTGCCATAATATTTGTTGGTTAATTTTTTGGTTAATTTTTCAGTCGATGATCGCGATCAAATCGTCCGAGTTGTAAATCTTGTATTCCTTGCCGTCGATCTTAATTTCCGTGCCGCCGTATTTGGAGACGAGCACGCGGTCGCCCTTCTTCACTTCGAAGGCGACTTTCTTGCCGTTGTCATCCGTTTTGCCGGTGCCGAGCGCGACGACGATGCCCTCCTGTGGTTTTTCCTTGGCGGTGTCGGGGATGATGATGCCGCCCTTTTTGACTTCTTTTTCTTCAGCGGGTTCGACCAGGATGCGGTCGCCCAGTGGTTTGATGTTCAATGCCATACGGTTCGTTTCTTTTGGTTGTTGTTTTGTTGACTGCTTAAGTAACTCCCGATCCGCACTCGCGGCGGGAAAATTATAAAAAGGACAAAGTGCGGGAGAATGATTTCTCCCGCACTTTGTTCGAATATTTATTTCTTTTCGTCGACGACTTCCGCGTCGATTACGCCTTCGTCCTTTTTCTTATCCTCGGACTTGGGCGCTTCCTCGCCGGGCTGGGCGCCGGCCGCACCGGCGGCCTGTTTGTCGGCCTGCGCCTTCGCGGCGGCGGCCTTGTAAAGCTCGGTGCTCACGGCCTGCCAGGCTTCGTTCAACTTCTCGCTGGCGGACTTGATGGCGGCGCTGTCGCTGCCTTTCAATGCCTCCTTCACGGTGTTGACGGCGTCCTCAATCTTCTTGCGGTCACCCTCGGCGATGGCGTCCTTGTTGTCCTTGAGCATCTTCTCGGTACGATAGACGGAGTTGTCGGCCTCGTTGCGGGTTTCGATCTCTTCCTTCTTGGCCTTGTCCTCGTCGGCGTGCAGCTCGGCGTCCTTGCGCATCTTCTCGACTTCGTCCTTCGAGAGGCCGCTGCTGGCGGTGATGGTGATCTTCTGTTCCTTGCCGGTGCCCAGGTCCTTGGCGCCGACGTGCAGGATGCCGTTGGCATCAATGTCAAAGGTCACTTCGATCTGCGGCGTACCGCGCTGGGCCGGCGGGATGTCGGTGAGCTGGAACTTGCCGATGGTCTTGTTGTCCTTGGAGAACTGGCGTTCGCCCTGGAGCACATGGATCTCGACGCCCGGCTGGTTGTCGCTGGCCGTGGAGAAAATTTCGGATTTGCGCGAGGGGATCGTGGTGTTGCGCTCGATGAGGCGTGTGAACACGCCGCCGAGCGTCTCGATGCCGAGCGACAACGGCGTCACGTCGAGCAGCAAAACATCCTTCACATCGCCCTTGAGTACGCCGCCCTGAATGGCTGCGCCGACGGCGACGACTTCATCCGGGTTCACGCCCTGGTGCGGCTGCTTGTTGACGAGCGTTTTCGCGGTTTCCACGACGCGCGGCATGCGGGTCATGCCACCGACGAGCACGAGTTCATCAATCTTCGCGGCCTCAATGCCAGCGTCCTGCAAACAGGCCTTCGTCGGCTTGATGGTGCGTTCAAAGAGGCTGTCGGTGAGCTGCTCCATCTTGGCGCGGGTGAGCGCCTTCTGGATGTGCTTCGGGCCGCTGGCATCCGCCGTGATGAACGGCAGGTTGATGTCGTAGGTGGTGGAGCTGGAAAGCGCGATCTTGGCTTTTTCAGCCTCTTCCTTGATGCGCTGGAGCGCGTCGGGCTGCTTGCGCAAGTCCATGCCGGATTCCTTTTTGAATTCGTCGAGGATCCAGTCCATCAGCGCGTTGTCCCAGTCGTCACCGCCGAGGTGTGTGTCGCCGTTTGTGGCCTTCACTTCAAACACGCCGTCGCCGATTTCGAGCACGGAAATATCGAACGTACCGCCGCCCAAGTCATACACGGCGATCTTTTCATCCTTCTTCTTGTCGAGACCGTAGGCGAGCGAGGCCGCAGTGGGTTCGTTGATGATGCGGAGCACTTCGAGACCGGCGATGCGGCCAGCGTCCTTCGTGGCCTGGCGCTGCGAATCGTTGAAATACGCGGGCACGGTGATGACCGCCTGCGTGATCTTCTCGCCGAGACGCGTTTCGGCGTCGGCCTTAAGCTTGGAGAGGATCATCGCGGAAACTTCCTGCGGCGAAAACTGTTTCGGCTTACCCTCCACTTCCACTTCCACGGCGCAATCGCCGTTGCTCGCCTTCACGACCTTGTAAGGCATGCGCTTGATCTCTTCGCCCACTTCATCGAACTTGCGGCCCATGAAACGCTTGATGGAATAGACCGTGTTGCGCGAATTGGTGACGGCCTGGCGCTTCGCAGCGTCGCCGACGACGCGTTCGCCGGATTTGGTGAACGCCACGACGGACGGCGTGGTGCGCTTGCCTTCGGAATTTTCGATCACGAGCGGTTCGCCGCCTTCCATGACGGCCATGCAGGAATTCGTTGTGCCGAGGTCAATGCCTAATACTTTTGCCATAAAAATGAATTGGTTATTGGTTAAATTACAAAGTCTCTTGGCACCTACAGTGCAGAAATGATGCCGAACTGTGCCATTTCGCGAAACAGTCACAATTCATTTATAAACAAAGGCGAAAACGATCAAAAATCCAAACCGCGAGACAGGTAAAAACTGTGCCAAAAGCGCATTTTGGCACAGTTGTGCAGTCCTAATCGGGGTATCTTGACGCAGTGAATTTTGATGTGAGTGCTCACGCGGCATCCGAGATTCCGCGAGGTTTTGGACTGCGGCAGTCCTCTGCCGCTTTGGCATCGCGTGGCTAGCGTGGGAAAAGCGCCAGAAGACTGGCGCAGTCCAAGACGCTGACGCGACTGCCATGCTGCCGTTTAGCCGCAGAGCGGCGAAAGAAAATAGCCCACGGCGACAGCCGTGGGTTAAATGATCAAATAAAATTAGCCCTCGAAGGGGGCGACAGAGAATAGCTTCTTAGGTGAATGGTTCTGTCGCTCCTGCCGGAGCTTAAACAAAACCACGCTTGGCCCCACGGCTGTCGCCGTGGGCTATTATCTTCCGCGCCTCCGGCGCTAATACCCGCTTTCGGTTTCAACTAGCGATTGCCAAAGCCGGAAGTTTTTCCCATTCTGTCGCCCACCATGAAATTCATTTACGCTTTCACTTCCGCTCTCCTGCTCGTGGCCACTGGTTGTGCCACGCACAACGGTTCCTGCTGCGCCGCCGGGAAAGTCAATACCCTGACTGCCGCCGAACAGGCCGACGGCTGGCAGTTGCTCTTTGATGGCCAGACTTTCAACGGCTGGCATAATTTCAAGGCGGATGGTGTGCGCCCCGGCTGGCAGGTCACGAATGACACGCTCGTCTGCGTGAACCCGCACGAAGCCGGTGACATCGTCACCTCGAACACGTTCGACTGGTTCGAGTTGCAACTGGATTACAATATCTCCGTGGCCGGCAACAGCGGCATCATGTATCACGTCACCGACGACGGCCCGCGCATCTGGTCCACCGGGCCGGAATTCCAGTTGGAAGACAACGTCGCGGCCGTGGACAAAATCCGTTGCGGCTGGCTCTACGCGCTCTATCAGCCGCCGATTGATCCGGCCACCGGCAAAACCCTCGACGCCACCAAACCCGTGGGCGAATGGAATCACGTCCGGTTGGTCATCAGCCCGGCCAAGTGCATCCACGAGATCAACGGCGTGAAATATTTTGAGTACGTCCTCGGCAGCGACGACTTCAAAGAACGCGTCGCCAAGAGCAAGTTCGGCAAGATGCCCTTCTTCGCCAAGTCCGACAGCGGATTTATCGGTTTGCAAGGTGACCACGGCTCGGTCGCGTTCCGCAACATCAAGATCCGCCCGTTGACTGCGGACATCAACAGCCCGAAGGCCAACACCCCGCAAACTTATTGATGGCACTCTGCTGCTATTGAAGATTTTTCGCGGGAGCGCGGGCTTCAGCCCGCTTCAACACGTCTTTGCAAGGCCACATTGAAGCGGCATAAATGCCGCGCTCCGTAATCACTTGCTCCCCGGCTTCACCGCGGGAGTTTTTTGCAGGTCGGCGGGAAGGTTGTTCGGGTCAAACGTCTCGACGTGTAACGCGATCAGGCTGAACTGCGGCACGCCGAGCTGCGTCTGGCCGTTCGACCGGTCCACCACCATCGCCAGGCCGACGACGTTGCCGCCGTGCGCCCGCACGATGTCCATGGCCTCCTGCGCCCGGCCGCCCTTGGTCACCACGTCCTCCACCACGAGAATTTTTTCACCGGCGGCGATCTTGAACCCGCGGCGCAGGACGAGCTTCCCCTCCTCCTTTTCGACAAAAATGAACCGCACGCCGAGTTGCCGCGCCACTTCCTGACCGATCACCAGCCCGCCCATCGCCGGCGCCACCACCGTGACCGCGCCGAGTGACTTCACCTTGGCGGCCAGCGCCGCGCCAAGCTTTTCCACGGCGGGCATCTGCTGGAGTGCGAGCGCGCATTGAAAAAACTGGCGGCTGTGCAACCCGCTGCGCAGGATGAAATGGCCTTCGAGCAATGCGCCGCTGTCGCGAAAAATTTGCAGGACTTCGTTTTGTGTCACCAGGAAAGTTTCAAGTTTTCTGTTTTCAGTTTCAAGTTAATCCTGCGGACTCCGCCGCCGCACGCGGATTTTTTGAGCATTCGCTGGCTCGCGGATGAAAAGCGGTAGAAGACTACCGCAGTCCAAGACGCTGGCGCGCTGACGACAGTTCCCGAATTTCGCGAAGCGTCTTGGAGTGCGCCAGTCCTCTGGCGCTTTGGATTTCTATCAACCAGAAACGGTCAAATTCTCTAAAGCCGTTCTGCTTCTTAAAATCTATGGAATCTGCGAAATCTGCGGATAAACTTTGCCCGTGCCGAAGTGGATCAAACTCATCATCGCCATCCTGCTGTTGCCGGCCTGCATTGGCGCGGCGCGGGCGTTATGGCTCGTGCTGCGCTCGACCTACGGCGCGGACACCGTCTGGATTCCGCTGCTCGCGGGCGCGGCGTGTTGGGTGGTGATTTTTCTGATGTTGCCCAAGCCGATGTGGATTTACGTCCTCGGCCACGAGCTGACCCACGCGCTGTGGGTGTGGCTCTTCGGCGGCCAGGTCAAAAAAATGAAGGTCACGTCCAAGGGCGGGCACGTCCACATTTCCAAGACCAATTTTGTCATCGCGCTCGCTCCGTATTTTTTTCCGCTCTACGCCGTCATCGTCATCCTGGTGTTTGCGATCGGACATCTAATCTGGAACTGGCACGGCTACCTCGTTTATTTTTATCTGGTTGTCGGCGCGGCGTATGCCTTTCACGTCAGCCTGACCTTTCACGTTTTGCAGACGCAACAGTCGGACATCACGTCACAAGGCTACCTGTTTTCCGCCGTGGTGATCTTCCTCGGCAATGTGCTGGTACTGCTGTTTGGCATCCCTCTGCTCACCGCCAAAGTTGGCATCTTCAACTCGCTCGGCTGGTGGGGCGAAAGCACCGGCATGGTCTTCCAATGGCTGCAACGCGTCATCTAGTGAAAAAAATGTTAGCAATTCAGTCTTGAAATTTCCGTGTGATGGGTTGTACTTCTGTCACGATATGGATTTAGCCGACATTTTGGGCCGTGAGCAAATCGTCCCCGAGCTCAAAGCGACGAACCGCTGGGAGGCCATTGACGAACTCATTGGCAACCTTGTCGCCACCGGCAAGATCCAGGCCGGCGACCGCGACGCCGTGACCGCCGCCGTCAAAAAGCGCGAAACCTCCATGTCCACCGGCATCGGTTTCGGCATCGGCATCCCCCACGCCTCCACCGATCGCATCTTCGAAGTCGTCGGCGCACTGGGCCGCTCCCGCAAAGGCGTCAATTTCGATGCGCTCGACAACCAGCCCGTCAAGCTCGTCATGCTGTTTCTCGTGCCGCAGGGTCAATTTCAGAAGCATCTCCACACGCTCGCCAACATCGCCAAGCTGCTCCACAAGGCCGATTTCCGCGAAGCCCTCGAAAAATCCTCAGACGCCGACGCCATGCTCGCCGTCATCCGCGAACACGGGAAAAAGTAATTGGTGATTCGTTAAATTGTTAAGTCGGTTGGACTGGTCCGGGAAAATCTGTGTTTCATCTGTGCCCATCTGTGGCTAAAATTTCTTCGTGTTGCCTCACAAACAAATTGAACTGAAGCTGCAAGGCGCCGTCCGTGAAATTCTACCGGATGCCGATGCCGCTTCCGTCCTGGTCCGCCCGTGCGATCCGAAATTTGGCGATTACCAGAGCAACGCCCTCATGTCGCTGGCGAAGCAGCGCAAATTGAACCCGCGCCAGCTCGCGGAAAACGTGCTCGCCAAGCTGGACGTTTCCGAAATTTGCGAGAAGGTGGAGATCGCTGGCGCCGGCTTTCTGAATTTCCGGCTGAAAAATGCCGCGCTTGAACAAGTCCTGCAATCCGCCGGTCGCGGCGAACATCTTTTTTTTACCAAGGCTGCGCAGCCGAAAAGCATTGTCATCGATTTCAGTTCGCCGAACGTCGCCAAGCCGATGCATGTCGGCCATATCCGCAGCACCGGCATCGGCGACGCGCTCCAGCGCACCGTGCGCCTGCTCGGCCACAAGGTGGTTTCTGATAATCACATCGGCGATTGGGGAACCCAGTTCGGCAAATTGCTCCTCGGTTGGAAACAGATTCTGAACCGCGCCGATCTGGAGCGGGATGCCATCGCCGAGCTCGAACGCCTCTACAAGGTCATCAACGCCGAGTGCGATGCGAATCCCGCGCGCCTGGAAGAAGCCAAATCCGAACTCGTCAAACTTCAGGCCGGCGACGCCGAAAACATCGCTATCTGGAAGGAGATGATTGCGCTCTCACAGAAGCAGTTCGATGAGATTTACGGCCGGCTCGGCGTGAAGTTCGATGTCACGCTTGGCGAAAGTTTTTACAACCCGTGGCTTGGCGAGGTCGTGAACGACCTGCTCGCCAAAAAGATCGCGCGCGAAAGTGAAGGCGCGGTCGCCGTCTTCAGCGAACATGCCCTGCCGCCAAAGGAAGACCCGTTCCTCGTGAACCGCGATGGCGAGTGGATCGATGACCCCGCGCTCGTGCGAAAAAGCGACGGCGGATTTAATTACACGACCACCGATCTGGCGACCATCGGTTACCGTCTGAAAACCTGGGTGCCGGATGAGATCGTTTACGTCGTGGACGACCGGCAATCGTCGCATTTTAAAAAATTATTCGCTGTCTTCGCGCGCTGGAAGCAAAACGACGCCAAGGAAGACACCAAAAAAGCGAAGCTCGTTCACGTCGGCTTCGGAAAAATCCTGGGCGACGACGGCAAACCGTTCAAGACCCGCAGCGGCGACACCGTGAAACTTGGCGAATTGCTCGAGGAAGCCGAGGAGCGGGCTTTCAAGATTGTTTCCGAAAAGAGTCCCGAATTGCCGGAAGCCCAACGCAAGGAAATCGCGCGTGTGATCGGCCTCGGCGCAGTGAAGTACGCGGACCTGCTGCCCAACCGCCAGAGCGATTACATTTTTTCGTGGGACAAAATGCTCGCGCTGCAGGGCAACACCGCCCCGTATCTGCAATATGCCTATGCGCGCATCAAGAGCATCTTTCGAAAGGCGGAAGGAAGAATGCAGAATGCAGAAATCAAGCTGGCTGCGCCTGAAGAATTCACGCTCGCGAAACATTTGCTCAACTTCGGCATCACCCTTGAAGCCGTGGCGGAGGAATTCCGTCCGAATTACCTCTGCAACTACCTGTTTGAACTCGCCGGCAAGTTCACTTCGTTCTACGAAAATTGCCCGGTGCTCAAAGCGGAGGACGAAGCCACCAAAAATTCCCGGCTCGCGCTGTGTGAACTGACGGCTCGCACCTTGAAGCTCGGCCTGGAAACCCTCGGCATCGAAGTCGTCGAGCAAATGTGATGTGGATAAAGTGCGCCCGTCCTCAGGCGCTGCAATGAGCAAACGACCGAAGTCTCTCAAGTGTTAAAATAAAAGATGACACTTACCCGCATTGATGCCGTGCAATGCGGGTAAGTGTATTTTATAAATTGCCGGCAGTTTTGTCGAGCCTGTAATCTAACCGGGCTTCAATTGTGCTTCGTCCGTGAGATTTGGCCATCCGTGATTTGAACGTTGCAGTGGCCGGGACGGCCACACTCCGGAGAGAACAGTTTCAAGTCGCGCCTCTGTTTCCGTTCTGCCATCCTCTGCGCCGCATGACGCGCACGGAAAAATTGCTGGCCGGACTCATCGCTCTGCCGAGCGTCAATCCCGCCTTCGCTCCCCCGGAGGGAGCTTCGGCGCGTCAATCCCGCCACATTTTCGGTGAGAAAAACGTCGCGGATTTCCTCGCGGCCACCGCGGCGAAGGCCGGCCTCGACATAGAATTTCAGACCGTTTTCTCCGACCGCGCCAACGTCATCGCGCGATTGCGCCCGAAGCACAAGATCCGTCAGACGATCCTGCTCGCCCCGCATCTGGATACCGTCGGCGCGGACGAAAAAATGTTCGTTCCCCGGATCAAGGGCGGCAAACTTCATGGGCGCGGCGCCTGTGACACGAAAGGTTCGGTCGCGGCGATGCTTTCCGCGCTGTGCGACCTCGCTAATTCCAAGGCGCGTCCGTCGGAGACGGAAATTATTTTTGCCGGCTTGATCGACGAGGAACACGCGCAGGCCGGCTCGCGGGCGCTCGCAAAAAAAATCAGCGCGGACCTGGCGATCGTCGGCGAACCGACCAACTGCAAGGTGGTCACCGCGCACAAAGGCAGCCTGTGGCTGACCTTGGAGACGCGCGGACGCGCGGCGCACGGCGCGACTCCGTCGCTCGGCAAAAACGCGGTGCACGAGATGGCGCGCGTCGTGGACATTTTGGAGACGCGCTATGCAGCCTCTTTGAAACGGCGGACCCATCCGCTGCTTGGTTCCCCGACCGTCAACACCGGAAAGATTTCCGGCGGCACCCAGCCGAATATCGTTCCGGATACGTGTGTGATCGAGGTGGACCGGCGCACCTTGCCGGGCGAGACGGAAGCATCCGTGAAACGCGAAATCAACGCCTTATTAAAGGCTAATTCGCTGTCCGCAAAAATCTCCAGCGCCAAGATTGCGCCCGCCGTCGCTTTGGAAACTAATCCAAAAATTCCGCTCGTGCAGTCGTTTTTGAAGAGTGTTAAGCAGCCGCGTCCGTTCGGCGTACAGTATTTTTGCGATGCGGCGGTGCTGGCGGCGGGCGGAACCCCCAGCGTGGTGTTCGGACCGGGCGACATCGCCCAGGCGCACACGGCGGATGAATGGATTTCGCTGGCGGAACTGGAGCGGGCTAAAACCCTTTTGCAACATTTCCTGGGCGCGCTGCCCTGAACTTTTTCAATGAGCGCTGAACCATCAGAAGCGATCAAGACGATAGACCACAAGCAACACAAGGCATTTTTCCGCCAGAGCGGCTGGCTGATGTTTGCCGCCATCGGGGCGGGACTGCTGACCTTCGGCGTGCATTTTTTGTCGAAGTCCAAAACGGTGGACGAGGCGCAATACGCCGCCTTCGGCACTCTCCTCACGCTGGTGATGACGTGCGTGCCGACCATGCCGTTGCAGATGATGATGGCGCAGCAGACGGCGCTGGCGCTGGCGACCGGCCGCGAACGCCAGCTTTCCGGCATCATCCGGCTTATCTGGCGCTGGACATTCATCGTGTGGGCGATCGGCTCATTGTTGGTCCTTCTCTTCCTCGGCAAAATCGTGACGGGCTGGCATCTGCCGGATGCGACCGGGCTGCTGGTGACGCTGCCGTTGATTTTGGCGTCGCTCTGGATGCCCGTGTTCTGGGGCGTGCTGCAAGGTCGCCAGGATTTTTTTTGGATGGGCTGGTCTCAAATCCTTGGCGGTGGTGGCCGCGTGGCCGGGGCGGTGTTTCTGGTGCTGGTCTTCGGCTTCGGCGCGACCGGGATGATGGCGGGATCGCTTTTCGGCGTGACGCTGGCGGCGGTCATTGGCATCTGGCGTTCCCGCGACCTTTGGCTGGCGGCTTCGGAAAAGTTCAACCGCGCGGAGGTCGTCGGTCAGGTCACGCCGTTGCTGCTCGGCTTCGGTGCGTGCCAGTTCATGTTCACGGCGGATACGATGTACGCAAAATGCTATTTCGATAACGACCAGATCGCGCCGTATGTGGCGGTCGGCACGCTTGCCCGCGCGCTGTTATGGCTGGTGTTGCCGCTGGCGGCGGTGATGTTTCCCAAGCTCGTGCACGCGACGGTGAAATCGGAAAAGACCAATCTTTTTGCCATGGTCGTACTGGGCACGGCGGTGCTGGCGGGGGGCGGCGCGCTGGGTTTGTGGCTCACCGGGCCGTTGCTGATCAAATTCATGTCTAAGGCAAGCTTCGTGCCCGAGGCGGTGAAACTCCTGCCGTGGTACGCCGGCGCGATGATCCCGCTCGCGATGGCGAACGTGATGGTGAACGACCTCCTCGCGCGCGGCCGCTACGGCGTGGTGCCGTGGATGGTCGGGCTCGCGGTTGTTTACGGCTTCACGCTCCCTTGGATGCTCAACCATCATCCGGGCCACATTGAAATCGTTCTACAAACTCTCGGCGCCTTCAACTTGGTGCTCTTCGGCATTTGTGCCTGGTTCGCGTGGGGGAATAAAATTAAGTCCAAGGTTTAAAGTCTAAAGCTCAAAGTCGGCTGACAACTTTAGCCTTCAGACCTTGGACTTCGGATCTTGTGCTTTCGACTCAGGAATCGGCGCAGCCACGCGGAGCTTTTTGTAGATCCACCCTTCCAGCGGGCGCAGCGGGCGCAGTAATTTGTACAGCCACGGGATGTATATCAGCCGCACGCGCACCACGGATAAAAACATCGCCAGCGAGTTGCGGACCAGCGACGCGGTGACCTTCGAGCCGACGACGTCCGTCCATTCGATCGGCACCTCCTCGATCCGGAACCCGGCCTGTTGGATCGCCACGAGCAAGTTCACGTCAAACGCGAGGTCCGCGATGCGCAGGTTGGGATGGATCTTTTCCACCACCGAACGGCGCATCAATTTGCAGGGACATTGCGTATCCTTAATGTGCAGGAAGAACAGGCATTCCACGATGAAATGAAAACAGCGGCTGACGAACTGGCGGAATTTAGGCTGTTTTTTGTGCAAAACGCTGGTCGGCATCCAGCGCGAACCGATGACGCAATCCGCTTTTTCCAGATATGGCAGAAGTTTCAAGACCGCTTCCGGTCCGGTCGCGCCGTCGGCGTCAACGAAGCCGATGATGTCCGCCCCTTCCGTGTGCTTGAGTCCCTCGATAAGCGCCCCGCCCTTGCCGATGGGCGCGGGAAAATCCAGCCAGCCAACCTCGGAAAAGTCCTTCGCCACCGTTTGAACGATGCCCAGCGTGTTATCGCGGCAGCCATTGAGGACAACGATGAACCGGACTTTGCCCGGATAATTTTTTTTGAAGAAATCCGCGTAGTGACGCAGCACCGGTTCGATGCGCGCCTCTTCATTATAAGCCGGTATTAGCAGCAACAGACTGGGTGCGGACACGTGATTAGTTTCAGGTTTCAAGTTTCAAGTTTCAAGTTTTCTTGTCCGGGTCCGGTCTTTGCGATTTACTGCCTTGGCACACCAAAATCACGTTGCTGGCAAAAAAACTCCTCTGTGAAAAATGTTCCGCCAAACCTGCATCCGGTTCGAGGCCTGATGGGTTGTTGCTTTCTTTTACGGGATGATGACGCCTGTGTCATGATTGATACCGGCCTGGCTGGGGAACCGGCCTTGATCCGCCGCCTTTTCCGCCGGCTCGGCCTCGCTCCGCAGTCACTCAAGGCCATTCTACTGACGCACGGCCATCTGGATCACGCGGGAAATCTGGCGTGGCTGAAGGATTGGAGCGGGGCGAAGGTTTATGCGCACCCCATCGAACAGGAACACGTTGACGGCCGCTATCCGTATCAAGGCATAAACCGCTGGTGCGGCCGGCTTGAAGCGGTGGGGCGAAAACTGACCGGCTATCGCCCGGCAAAAATCGACGAATTTCTCCAGGATGGGCAAAAGCTGCCTTTTTGGGGCGGACTCGAGGCGATTCACCTGCCGGGTCATACTCTCGGACACTTCGGGTTTTACAATGAAAAATCCCGGTTTCTTTTTTGTGGCGACATGATGGCCAGCTATTTCTTCAACGCGCACAAGCCTTGGGCCATCTTGAACTGCGATCCCGGTCAATTGGATGAGAGCGCCAAAAAAATCCGTTCACTCAAGCCCCGCTGGATCATTCCGTGTCATTTTGATTTTGCTGATGGCGATCTGCATCGCCGCCGGTTTGTTAAGTTGTATGGATTCGAAGATTGGGAAACATTATCTTCCTCCGTATGAACTGCATCGTCACCGCCGGGCCGACCTTTGAGCCGCTGGACGATGTGCGCCGGCTCACGAACTTCTCCACCGGCCGCCTCGGCACGGAACTCGCCAATTTTTTGACCGCCCGCGGCCACACCGTCACCCTGCTCGTCGGCGAATCGGCCACGTACGCCGGTGAACGCAAAGCCAGGACTGTTAAAACTTTTTCCACCACGCGCGACCTGCGGGCGAAGCTGAAATCTTTTTCCGGTAAAAAAGTGGATGCCATCTTCCACGCGGCGGCAGTGAGTGATTTTGCGTTCGGGAAATTGTTTGTGCGTGATGCGGCGGGAAAATTACGGGCGCTCAAGCCATCGAAGAAATTTTCCACACGCGACGGAGATCTTTTCGCGGAGCTGACCCCGACGCCGAAAATCATCGCCGAGCTTCGGGACTGGTTTCCGAAAACAAAAATTGTTGGCTGGAAATTTGAAGCGGTCGGCGGACGCGCGGATGCTTTGAGCACGGCTCGAAAACAGATTGCCGGTTGCGCGACCGATGCGTGCGTCGCGAACGGCCCCGCTTACGGAAAGGGTTTTAACCTGGTCACGCCGCGCGGCCAGAAGCATTTTGCCGCCGCACCGGGCCTGTACGCTGCGCTGGAAAGTTTTTTGCGCGGCGCTTAGCTCGCTTTCACCGCCGCCACGAGTGCGTTGAGCGAGGCCTTGGCATCGCCGAACAACATGCGCGTGTTGTCCTTGTAGAAAAGTGCGTTTTCGATGCCGGCGAAACCGGCGGCCATCGAGCGCTTCATCACGATGCAGGTTTTGCAATGGTCGGCATCGATGATGGGCATGCCGTAGATGGGGCTGGATTTGTCCTCGTGCGCGGCCGGGTTCACCACATCATTCGCACCGATGACCAGGCAGACATCCACGCGGTCCATTGAGGGATTGATCTGCTCCATTTCAATGAGCTGGTCGTATGGCACATTTGCCTCGGCGAGCAACACGTTCATGTGACCGGGCATGCGGCCGGCGACCGGATGAATCGCAAATTGCACTTCCACGCCGCGCTTGCCAAGTTCCTCGGTCAGTTCACGGACGGCATGTTGCGCCTGCGCCACGGCCATGCCGTAGCCGGGCACCACCACGACCCTTTGCGCATACGCCAGCAACAGGGCCACTTCGTCGACTTGGATGGGTTTGACGGTGCCGGCGACTCCGCCCGCCGCCGCCGCGACGCCACCGCCTGAACCGAACGCGCCGAACAAGACATTGGTGACCGGCCGGTTCATCGCCTTGCACATGAGCAGGGTGAGCAGCGTGCCGGAGGAGCCGACCAGCGTACCGGCGACGATCATCGCTGTGTTGTTGATGGCAAAACCGTCCGCCGCGACCGCGAGGCCGGTGAAAGAGTTGAGGAGCGAGATCACCACGGGCATGTCCGCGCCGCCGATGGGCATGACCATCGCAACGCCGAAGAACAGCGCCAGCGAGAACATCACGATGAACGCCACGATGGCGTTGCCGTTCGTGGCATTGAACGTAAGAAATCCGGCCAGGCCGAGAATGACCAGCCCGATGAGGCCGTTCAAAATGTTCTGGCCGGGGAACGTCATGGGTTTCTCAAATTTTCCTTCCAGCTTGAGATACGCGATGATGCTGCCGGAGAAAGACAGCGAGCCGATGAGCGTGGCGAACAGCATCGGGATGATGAAAGCCACGGACATTTCGTGAACCACCGGGAGCGTGACGCCGGTAATTTCCACCTGATGCGCGCCCTTGATGAATTCCAGGCTGGCGACCAACGCGGCCGCACCGCCGCCTAGGCCGTTGAAAAGCGCTACCATCTGGGGCATGGCCGTCATCTTGACCGAGTAGGCGCCAATGGCACCGATGATGAGACCGATGACGATGGCGATGGCGATCAACGTATAATTGAAACTCCAGCCATGCGACCAGACATTGGCGCCGTCGCGATCACACAGGATGACAAAGCCGATCACCATGCCCGCCGCTGCCACGAGGTTGCCCTTCCGCGCGGTCTTGGGCGAACTCAGGAACTTGATGCCCAGGATGAACAGGACCGAGACGCCGATCAAAATCAAGGAGGTAGTGGAGCTCATATCATTTCTTCTTTTTGAACATCTGTAACATGCGGTCCGTGACCATGAAGCCGCCGAAGACGTTGGCTGAACCGAAGACAACCGCGACAAAGCCCAGCACCTGGGCCAGCAAAGTGGAGGCATCGGCCAGCACCAGGATGGCGCCGAACAAAATGATGCCGTGGATGGCGTTGGTGCCGGACATCAGCGGTGTATGCAGCATCGACGGCACCTTGGAGATGACCTCGATGCCCACAAAGATGGACAGGATGAAGATGAACAGGATGTTGGTATCCATAAAATTATTTGGGTTGGGCGATGAGTTTTTCGTTCACTATTTTGCCGCCGTGTGTCACGAGGCAGCCCTTGATGATTTCGTCGTCGAGCTTGAGGTTGAAAACCTTTTCCTTTTTGTCCCAGAATTCTTCGAGGAGGTTCACCAGATTCGCCGCATAGACCTGGCTCGCGTGCAGCGGCGCGCGCCCGGGCAGGTTGGCGATGCCGATGATCTTCACGCCGTTGCGGTCAACGATCTCGTTGTATTTCACGCCTTCGACGTTGCCGCCGGTTTTCCACGGCCATGTCCACACCACCGAGCCGGGCTTCATGGCGTTGAGCATATCCGCAGTGACCAGGATCGGGGCCTTGCGGCCGAAAACCTGCGCGGTGGTGATGACCACGTCGGAATCGCCGCAGGTCTTGGCCATGGCGGCGCGTTGTTTCTGGATCTGTTCCTCGGTCAAGGCCTTCGCGTAGCCTTCCTTCGTCTGGCCGGTTTCGCCAAGGTCGATTTTAAGGAATTGTCCGCCAAGCGATTTCACCTGTTCCTCGACGACGGGACGGGTGTCGTAGGCGGTGACTTTCGCGCCGAGACGCTTTGCCGTGGCGATGGCCTGCAATCCGGCCACGCCGACGCCGATGATAAAAACTTTTGCCGGCAGGATCGTGCCGGCGGCGGTGGTCATCATGGGGAAAATTTTGTTGGAATAGCGCGCGGCGAGAATCACCGCCTCGTATCCGCCCAGGTTGGCCTGGGAGGACAGCACGTCCATCTTTTGTGCGCGCGTGGTGCGCGGGATGAATTCCATGCTGATGGCGCTGACGTTCTGCGCGGCGAATTTATTGACCAGCTCCTTTTCGTTGAACGGATCGAGCAAGCTCGCGTGGATGGCACCGGATTTGAGCGGGGCGATGTCCTCGATCGGCGGCTTGCGCAGGCGCAGCACGATGTCGCCGGTGGCAAGCAGGTTTTTGTGGTCGCTCGAAAGCGTGGCCCCGACCTTGGTGTAGGCCTCGTCGGGGAAGCCAGCGGCGATGCCGAGGCCGGCCTCGACCTCGACCTGGGCGCCAAGTTTGATGAGTTTAGCGGCGGCGTCCGGCGTCAGGGGTGCGCGGGTTTCACCCGGTTGGGTCTCACGTGGAACGGAGATTTTCATAGGGTCAAATGTGGTGGCAACCTAACACCGCCCGCCCGCTTGGAAATCCCGTTTCTTGCTAATTTCAGTTCCCTTTTTGGCTCACTGAAACGGTTATTTGATCCATTTTTCCCCGCCGGGTGGACGAAATTCCTGCATGCGCCGCAACAAATCTGCTGCGTCGTCCGCCACCAGCACCAGTTCGCGATGCTGCGGGCGGATGAAGCCCTCGTTGCGCGCATGGTCCAGAAATGACAACAAGCTCTGATAGAATCCGCCAATGTCAAGCAGCCCGAAGGGTTTGGCGTGCCAGCCGAGCTGGCTCCACGCCAGCACCTCGAAGAATTCCTCAAACGTCCCGTAGCCGCCCGGCAGTGCAATGAACCCGTCCGACAACTCCGCCATCAACGCTTTTCGCTCATGCATGTTCTTCACCACCCGCAGATCGGGCAGCTTTTCATGCACCACTTCCTTGATGACGAGTTTCTCGGGGATCACGCCGATGACATGGCCGCCATGCTGCATCACCGCGTCCGCCACGATGCCCATGAGCCCGAGCCTGCCGCCGCCATAGACGAGTTCGATGCGCTCGCGCGCGAGCAACAGGCCAAGCGCCTGCGCCGCCGCTGCGTATTCCGGGCGCACGCCCTTATTGGAGCCGCAATAAACTGTGATCCGTTTCATGTGAGGATTTTTACCACAGAGACACAAAGACCAACTTTTCTCCGGCCTCTGTGGTTAATTTTGTTACGCCTCGCGCACTGCCTGAATGAAAGCGCGCACTTTGGCGGCGTCTTTTTTTCCGGGTGCGGATTCCACGCCGCTGGAGACGTCCACGGCGAACGGGTTCACCGTGGTTACCGCGTCCGCGACGTTTGCCGGCGTCAGTCCACCCGCGAGGAAAATCGGTTTGCCAAATTTTTGCGCTTCAATCGCCAGCTCCCAGTTGAAGGTTTCGCCGGTGCCGCCGAGTCCGGCCTTGGAATAGGCATCCAGCAAGAAGGCGTCGGTCGAATAATTTTCCAGCGCGCGCAGCGAATCCGCGTCCTTCACGCGCAAGGCTTTCACGCTCATCAAACCGAATTGCGTGCAGAAATCGGAGGGTTCATCGCCGTGGAATTGCAGCAGGTTCAAACCGCACGCGGCGATGGCTTCCATGACTTGCGCCTCGTCGGGGTTCACAAACACGCCCACGCGCAGGACGAACGGCGGCAGCGCGCGCCCAATTTCCGCCGCGGTTTGCACGGAGATCAGCCGCGGACTTTGCGGCGCAAACATCAGACCGATCATGTCCGCCCCGGCTTCCGCCGCCGCCAGACCGTCGGCCACACTTGTGATTCCGCAGATTTTTACCTTTGTTTCCATTTACGATTTGCGATTTACGATTTACGATTGCGCTGTTTTCAACCGTTCCAAATCATAGATCATAAATCATAAATCGTAAATCTTCGATGCCTCGGACGATCTATCTCGATTATAACGCCACCACGCCGCTGGATGCGGCGGTGCGCGACGCCATGCTGCCGTTTTTTGGCGATTTCTGGGGCAATCCGTCGTCGGTCCATCACGTCGGCCAAAAATCGCGCGCTTTGCTGGATGATGCCCGGGATAGCGCGGCAAAATTCCTCGGGGCGAAGCCGAGCGAAATCATTTTCACGAGCGGCGGCACGGAGGCGAACAACCTTGCGATCTTCGGCACGGCCCGCCTGTTGAAAACCAAAGGCCGCCATCTCATCACCAGCGCCATCGAACATCCAGCGGTTCTGTATTGCTTCGATTATCTGGAAAAACACGAAGGTTTTTCGGTGACGCGCCTGCCGGTGGATGCCGAAGGCCGCGTTTCGGTGGACGCTTTTGCCAAGGCAGTGCGGCCCGATACCGTTTTCGCTTCGATTATGGCGGCCAATAACGAGATTGGAACATTACAGCCGGTGGCGCACATTGGCGACTTGTGCCACGCGCGTGGCATCATTTTTCACACGGATGCCGTCCAATGGTTTGGTAAGGAACCGTTCACGTACGTTTCTCAATTCAAGGCCGATCTGGTCTCGGTCTGCGCGCACAAATTCCACGGTCCCAAGGGCGCGGGCCTGCTTTACATCAAATCACCGTTGCATCCCGACCCGATTCTTTTCGGCGGCGGACACGAAAACGAGCGCCGTGCCGGCACGGAAAACGTTGCGGGCATCATCGGCCTGGTCGCTGCACTGGAAAAGTTTGTTAAAATCCCGGTTTTCGACGGGGCGAAGCTGAAACCATTGGCGGAAATGCTGGTGGCTTGCGTGGAAAAAATTGACGGCTGCGAACTGGTTTCTCCGCGCGAGCAATCGCTGGCGAACACGGTTTCATTCACGGTGAGCGGTTCAGATGGCATCGCCTTGATGGCTGGGCTGGATATGGAGGGCATTTGCGCCTCGAGCGGCTCGGCCTGCTCCGCCGGTTCACTGGAGCCAAGCCATGTCATCGTGGCCCTGGGCAAGCTGGACGCGGCCAATTCGTTGGTGCGCTTTTCGCTCGGCCGGGATACGACCCTGGAAGAAATAGAACTTGTTGGGGAGTTATTACCAGCGGTGATCGAAAGAGCTCGTTTTAAAAGGAAATGAGTTTTCCAACAAGTGCGCCAACAACTTTCCAATTCGGTGTGAATGACTTGTTGAAAGTGCGAACAAGTTTGGCTTTTTATTTTTCCCCGCTCGACTAGCCTTTGGTTGTCGGCGGTGGCAAAATCAGTTTCCGTTTCACCTGTTTGTCGTTTGTGAGTTGTTGGGCTTGTCCACCGCCTATAATACGGATAGTTTTTTTAAAAGAAGAAGAATACTATTAGGCATCGCGCATGAAAATCACCATAGCCAAAGACCAGATCATCACCGGACTCCAGGCCGTGCAAAACGTGGTCAGCACCCGCACCACGCTCCCGATCCTTTCCAACGTGCTCATCAAGGCGGAAAAGGACCGCGTGGAATTCACCGCGACCGACCTGGATGTGACCGTGGCCTGCTCCGTCGAGGCCAAGGTGGAAAAACCCGGCTCCACGACGCTGCCCGTTAAAAAACTATTCGGCATCGTGCGCGAACTGAACGGCGACATCGAGATCGAGACCGACGAAAAAAACATCACCAGCATCCGCAGCGGGGGTTCGTTTTTCAAGATCCACGGGCTGGGGGCCGATGAATTTCCGCCGCTGCCGAAATTCAAGGACGACAAGAAAGTTTCGCTCACGCAGAAAACCGTGCGCGCGATGTTGAAGAAAACCTCCTTCGCCGTCTCGACCGACGAATCGCGCTACGTCCTGAACGGAATTTTCATCAGCCTGAAGGAAGGCAAGATGACGCTCGTGGCCACCGACGGCCGCCGCCTCGCGCTGGTGGACGAGGAAGTGGACATCTCGGAAAAGAGCAGCGGCGAATTCATCGTACCGGCCAAGGCCGTGAACGAATTGAACCGGCTGTTGCAGGAAAAAGGGGACGTTGAGATCAAGTTTGGCGAGAACCAGGCATCATTTTCGCTCAAGGATGACAAGGGTTTTGCCGTGTTGCTCGTGACGAAGCTGATCGAAGGCAATTATCCGAATTACAAGCAGGTCATCCCCGGCGAGGCGAAGGAACGCATCCCGATCGGGCGCGAGGAATTGCTGTCCGCCTTGCGCCGCGCGGAAATCATGACGAGCGAAAAGGCGAACTCGGTCAAGCTGGCGTTTGGCCGGAATACGCTCGCGATCACGGCCAACTCGCCGGAGGTCGGCGAGGCGCGTGAATCGCTCGCAGTGAACTACAAGGGCAAGGAACTCGCCATCGCGTTCAACCCGAAATATCTCATCGACCCGCTGAGCGCGCTGACCGAGGACGAAGTTTTCATCGAGCTGATCGATGAACTCAGCCCCGGGGTTTTGAAAATCAACGGGGCCTTCCTCTACGTCGTGATGCCGATGCGATTGAGTTAAAAAAGAAGGGCGCGCTGAAAAATTATGAAAAGCAAAACCCTGGCCAAAATAATTTTTCTGCCGCTGCTGGCGCTGCTGGGCGCGTGTGCTTCGGACCAGGTTCAGCCCGAAAATCCGGAGGTAGTACAAAAGCTTCAGGCGATCGACCGCACGCAAAAAGCCGTGCTGGTCATCTATCGTAACGATGATTCCCAAGGCCGCGGCGTCCATCCCACCGTGACGATGAACGGCCGGGACCTGGTGGATACCGGCAACGGCGAAGTGTTCGTGACCGGAATCGCCCCCGGCCACTATGTGCTGGAGATGGACAACAAAAATTCCGGGACCGATGTCACGGTCAAGGCCGGAGACGAAGTTTACCTGCGCGTTGACATCGTTCAAGGCTTCTGGCGGCCGTCCGGCCGGATGACGCAAGTCACGCCGCAGCAGGGCGGGTACGAGGCAAAACGCATGGATTTGACCTCCCCGAATCACATCGACATACCCGAATACCGGTAAGGTTTTTTCTGGTCGGGTTGCAGAAACAGGCTTGCCAAAAACCGGGGTATTATGGTGTTCTGTCGTTACGCAAATGTAACAATTGCGGGGAACCCAACATGAACCGACAAAGGCCATGAACCTTTCCGATTACCTCATCGACCTCGTCATGAGCGTTTTCCTGATCGTCGGGGTTTATCAATTTTATTTCTGGTGCCAGCGGAATTACGTCACGCAGCCGCGCGCGCTCAAGACGCCGCTGGACGATTCCATTCCTTACTGGCCGCGCTGGGTATGGATTTATTCCGGTCTGTATTATCCGGTCATCGTTTACATCAACTTCACCGTCGAATCGCCGCGCCAGTTTCTGCACATCGCCATGAGTTACATCCTGCTGCTCGTGGCGCAGATGGCGTTTTTCATATTTTTCCCCGTGGCCACGCCGGCCGAATGGCGTGACATCAACCAGCGGCGTGGGCGGTCGGAAAGGTTTCTCGCGTTTGTGCAAAGCCTTGATGCCCCGTCCAACAGTTTTCCGTCCATGCACATGTCCGTGGCCACGCTCACGGCCATGCACCTGTGGCCGCATCTGGGCCCGTGGACGATGTTGTTCCCCGGGCTGATCGCCTTGAGCTGCGTCTTCACCAAGCAGCATTTCCTGATCGACCTGCCCGCCGGCGCGGCCTTGGGCTGGTTGGTGTTCAAGGCGTATCAGTTCGTCAACTGAACGACGGAAAACGGGCAGAAAATGGAATTCGAGACTGTAAAACAATGGTATGCCGGCCATGTCAAACGGCAGATCCGGCATCGCGGACTGCTCGCGCTGCTGGGTTTCATCCTGTTTCCCATCGGCGCGACCGCCGGCGCGGTGATCATCTTCGGGATCGTGTCTGTTTTTTTCGGCCATCGACGGCGTTACGGCGCAGACGGGCTTAGCGACGCCGGATGCTTTTGGGCCACGGTCGGAATTGTCGCGCTCATGTTCATCGTGAACGCCTTTATCCCGCGCAAGCGCGGGCCGGAAAAATTGTATTCCGAGGAAGCCGACGTCGACGATTCACTGGCCGGCCATTACCTGCGGGGGAGAATCGTGCAGTTGGAGATTTTCCTGTGGATCACCCTGACCGGACCGCGGCTGCTCAGTTGGTCCCTGTTTTCACTTTCGGAGATTTCGCGCCTGAAAAAGCAGGATATCCACTCCGTTGGCGCGCTGCTCTGGCTGATGCTGGTCAAGCGCGGCAAGGTGCCCTACGACGATATTCCCAAGGAGCTTGACTGGCTGGATGTGCAAACGACCCTGGCGCAACTGGAGGACATGCCGGGAATCGTGCACCTCAAAAACCCGCCGCCCGGTATCAGCATGACCGATGACCTGCGCGCGGCTATCCGCGAGGGCACGCCGTTGTAACGCGCAATTTTCTTTCGTGTTGCGGCAAATTCGTGTTCAATCTTCTGCCGTTTGAACCATGCCTAAACGCACCGACATCCACAGCGTCCTCATCATCGGCGCCGGCCCGATCATCATCGGCCAGGCGTGCGAATTCGATTATTCCGGCACCCAGGCCTGCAAAGCTCTCAAGGAAGAAGGCTACCGCGTGGTGCTCGTGAACTCGAATCCTGCCACGATCATGACGGATCCCGAGTTCGCCGACCGCACCTACATCGAACCCATCACGCCGGAATGTGTGGAGAAAATCATCGCGCGCGAGATTGCGGAGATGAAAAAAATCGGCGCGCAGGGCAAACTTGTTTTGCTCCCCACGCTCGGCGGCCAGACTGCGTTGAACACCGCCATGGCATTGCACAAAAACGGCGCGCTGGAACGTCACGGTATCGAGATGATCGGCGCGAAACCCGAGGCAATCCACAAGGGCGAAGACCGCCTCGCGTTCAAGGAATTGATGTTGAGCATCGGTCTCGACGTGCCGATTTCCGGCGTGGCGCATAACCTCGACGAGGCCCGCGCCGTGGCTGAAAAGATCGGGCGCCTCCCGCTCATCATCCGCCCTGCGTTCACCCTCGGCGGCACCGGCGGCGGCATCGGCTACAACCAGGAGGAATTTGAGACCATCGCCAAGCGCGGCATCGAGCTTTCGCCTGTGAACGAAATTCTCATCGAAGAATCGCTCCTCGGCTGGAAGGAATACGAGATGGAAGTGATGCGCGATAAGGCCGATAACTGCGTCATCATTTGCAGCATCGAGAACTTCGACCCCATGGGCGTCCATACCGGCGACAGCATCACCGTGGCGCCCATCCAGACGCTGACCGACAAGGAATACCAGATGATGCGGGACCAGAGCTTCGCCGTCATCCGCGCCGTGGGCGTGGAAACCGGCGGCAGCAACATCCAGTTCGGCACGGACCCGGTCACCGGCCGCATGGTCATCATCGAGATGAACCCGCGCGTTTCCCGCAGCTCCGCGCTGGCGTCCAAGGCCACCGGCTTTCCCATCGCAAAGATCGCGGCCAAACTCGCCGTCGGCTACCTGCTGGACGAACTCAAGAACGACATCACACGCGAAACCCCCGCGAGCTTCGAGCCGAGCATTGATTACGTCGTGACGAAAATTCCGCGGTTCGCGTTCGAGAAATTTCCGCAGGCCGACCCTACGCTCACCACGCAGATGAAAAGCGTCGGAGAAGCCATGGCCATCGGCCGCACGTTCAAGGAAAGCCTGCAGAAATGCCTGCGCTCGCTGGAGATCGGCCGCAGCGGCCTGGGCGGCGACGGCAAGCCCTGGCGCATCGGCACGGAAATCTACGGCGACCGCGACATCCTGCCGCGCGACGTCATCAGCCGCAAATTGAGCGTGCCCAACGCCGAACGCATCTTCTTCATCCGCCACGCCCTGCGTGCAGGATTTACCATCGAGGAGCTTTTTAATCTCACGAAAATTGACCCATGGTTTTTGGTGCAGATTAAAGAGATTGTGGATTTTGAGGAAGAGTTGGCGGGGACGAAGAATTAATTAGGGCATTCGGTGTGAATCCCAAAGGGATGCCATCTCTCAGACCAGCCAATTGCCGTTGACCGTCAACGGTGCGGGGCTTAGTTTTCAAATTCATGGGAAGCAATCTGCTGACAAACAATCCGTTCACGGTGCTGACGTTCATCGCCGCGCCAGCGTTGCTGGAACTTCTGGAGAAACTGACAATGATGGGATGAAAGCGTCTGGATCGGATCACTGGCTCAACCGGTAAAACGTCGTTTTGGTGGAGACGGGATTGGTGACGGTGTTCAAATTATTCAGGACGACCGGCAGGGGCAAGACGGAACTCCACGACGCGCCCGCGACGAGCTGGGTGCTCGATTGCAGGGTGTAGCCGGAATAAGCGGCGGACCAGGTGAGAACCACATTGGTTCCAGAACGGGCAATGGCCAGCGGCGGACCGGCGAGGGCGAAGCTGAAAACGGTGCCGTTGCCCGTGCTGCCGCCCTTGGTCGCGGTGCCAAACAAGGTGAGGCCTGCGGAAACCATGTCGGCGGCAGGATCGCCGCCATCGTTGCCACCGGTGAAACTGTAAAGGCTTTTGAAATGCGAGCCATCTGTATTGATGGCAAACAAGGTGCCGTTGGTGAAAGCGCCACCGGCCGTGGTGGTGCCATACAGGGTGTTGCCGGACAGGGTCAATCCGGCTTGCGGATAGGAGCCATCACTGCCGCCGGTGAAAGAATAGAGGTTGGTAAACTGGCCGGTCGTGCTGACGACAAAGACCGTGCCATAGCCGTTAGTTCCTCCTCCTTGGGTCGTGCCATATAAATTGGTGCCGGACAAAACCAGGCCCGAAAAGGGAGCGTAGCCGTCGATGTTCGTGCCGTTCACCGCCGGGGCCGTGAAGTCATGCAGGACGGTGTAGCTGCCAGGTTGGTTGGTTACGACCGAGAACACGGTGCCTCCGCCGTAACTGCCGCCCTGTTCAGCCGTTCCGTAGAGCGTGCCGGCCGGGCAAATCAGCCGGGCGGAAGGAAAAATCCCGGCGTAGTTGATGGCGTAAGGGTTATAGGTCGGCTGGGTGAAGGCGTAAAGAATCCCATGGCTCGCGCCATTGGTGGCAACGGAAAAGATGACCCCTTCATCGTAGGGGCCGCCATACCAGGTCGTCCCATACAACGTGTTTCCGGACACGGCCAATCCGCCGACCGGATTATAACCGGTGGAGGAGTCGTATGCGGAAACCAAATTCAAGAGGTTCGTATAGCCGGTGCCATTGGTGTTGATGGCGAACACCGAACTGCCAATCCCAAAAAGCGTTGAGCCGGACAGGACCAATCCGCCGACCGGATAACTGTTGCCGCCGGGAGCAAAAATACAGAGGTTGGTAAAAGCGGTGCCGTCGGTATCAAGGGAGAACACGGTGCCGGTTCCATTGGAACCCCCGCCATTCTCCGTTGTTCCATAAAGCTGGTTGCCCGAGACCGCCAGATCACCATCCGGTGCCATGCCAAAGCCGGGTGAAAAAGTATAAAGTGTGTGAAAGGCAGGGATCGGATTGCTGTAAACATTGATGGCGCCCAGGCCCGTGACCGGCAGAGCGGATGCGCCATGCGTGCTTTTGGCAACCAGGCCGGGCGAATAACCGCCGATCGTCTTATAAACGTGCACCGGGTTTTGAAACGTGCTCGTGCCACCGTCGCCAAAGCTCCAATTCCAGTTGGTCACGGTGTTCCCACCGCTGTCCACGCCGGGACTGGCGAATTGAACGGTCAACGGAGCCAGACCGGAGGACGGAATGGTGCTGACGTTGAGCGCCGCGTTGGAAACCGTAATGGTCCCCAGGCCGGTCACAGCGAGCGCGGCACTGCTGTAGGTGCTATGCGCCGTCAGGCCGGGCGTAAACGCATTGGTCGTGGTGTAGGTATGCGAGGGGCTTTGCGCCGTGCTGGTGCTGCCGTCGCCGAAAGCCCAGTTCCAGTTCGTCACCGTATTGCCGAAACTGTCCACACCGGGACTGATAAACTGCACGGTCAAAGGCACCGCGCCGGAGGTGGGTGAATCCGTAACGGCCAGAACCGGAGCCAACTGCTGAACATAGCTGACCTGTCCCAGAAATCCGACTTCGGTGGGATCGGTGTCGCCGTAGGCGTAGGTGGTCCACGTCAAGGTGTGCGACCCCGGCCCGATGCCGTATGGCCCGGCTTGAACCCAAGGCTGGCTGCAATAAATGTCATTCGTATAATTGCCATCAATGTCGAACTCGTAATCGAAGCCCCCGCAGCCATCCTGGCTGGACCAGTAAAAAGTCAGTGTTCCCGGGCCCGTGACGGTGACGGAAAGGGTCGAGGACTGATTGTTCGTCACGCTGCCGCTTTGGGCCGCGTAGGGTGAACCGTTGGCGGTGTTGGTGGATTCAATAAACCAACTGGAGTCGCCGCTGGTCGTCCAGGGCAGGCCGGAGGTGCCGAGGGCGGTGTTAAAGTCCAGGGTGGCGGCGGCGGTTGAGCCGGGGTCGGCGTAAAGTTGTGCCACCTCGTTTGACGAGAGCACACCGGAGTAAATCTGGATGTCATCCAAGAGGCCTTGAAACAAACCGCTGAAAGATGCCGAGCCTGGATCTGATTGGGAAGCGTCAATCTGGCAGCCAACCGCCACGATATGAGGATCGCTCAGGGGGTTCATGGTGGCAAAATCAGTGGTGTTGAGCCGGCCATCCACGTAGATGCGCTTTTCACCGGTCGCCTGTTGCCGGGTGATCACCACGTGATGATAATGACCGTCATTGAGGTCAACCGTCGAATTGAGCGTGTCGTCGTACGGCCCGGTATTAAAGCCAATCTCACCACCGTCCAAAGCCGCCGGAACGACGTCGTAATGGGATCCAGGAACATCCGCAGCCACAATGCCCGCGCCCGCATAAGCCTCCCCGTCCTCATTGCCATCGTTTTGTGTCGTTTGAATCCAGAACGAGAGCGAAAAGTCGCCAGCCAGCGTGCTCAAAATGTTGCTAGGAGTTGAGGAATAACTCAAATAGCTAAAACCGTCAAAATAAGCCGCGCCGGCACCGGCTTTCGCCGTGCTGTTGAAGGTCACCCCATCGGCCCCGTTGAAATCCAAATCATAGCCGTTGCCGCTGGTGTCCTGGCCAATGTTGCCGCTGTTGTCAAAGGTGTAATGCGCAATCAGCGTGGTGCCGATGGCCGGCGGATTCGTGACGGCAAACGACACGGAGTCGCCGGTTTCCAGGATGGTAGCAATGGCCCAGCCGGAAATGGCCTGGTGGGAAACATTGGTGCTGGCGGGCGTGGTGGACACAAAGAGAGGGCCGGTGTAGTTGGTGACGAAATCCAGGTTAAACGTGCAGTTCAAGCCGTTGGGCAGCGATGTGGGATCCGTCCAAACGGTTTGGGAAGCCGGGATCGGGGCGGGAAATTGAAAAAAGGAAAAATCGTAGTTGTAAAAGTAAGTGTTGGCGGTGGTCACGGGCCAGCTCGTCGGTCCTTGCCAGGTGAACGTGGGCTGATTCGGCACGTTGATCTCGCCATTCGCCGGGGAGGTGATGAGGGTCAAGGGCATCACGTTGCTGTTGATGGTGGGCGCGCTCACCGTGAAGGTGTAAAGGTTGGTCGCGGTCGTGTTGGTATACAGAATTGTCCAGATGCCATTGGTGATTTGTTGCAGGGCGGAATTGAAATTCCCATAGGGGTTTTGAACATCTAAATCTCCCCGGTCGCTGAGGCCGCTGGTGGTGAGGTCGAACCCCTGCTGGGAACCGTCGGCCGGCCAGCCGGGAGAACGGATGACGTAGGTTCCCAGGGCGGCGTTAGGTGCTACGGTATTGGTGGCAAACGGCATGTAAAACACATAATTATGACCCTGACTGTTGCGGTAAAAATCTATGGTCATCGTAAGACCGGCCAGGGCGGCGGGCACGCCAAAGAGGCTGATGGTGAACGCTAAAAATGTGAGCCGTAACAGACGACGGGCGGTGGTGATGAATGAAGTGTTCATAGGAACATGAAGTGGAGTTTGGGTTAGACGCGATTTCCCATATAACCTGTCGTTCATGGTGTTAAAATTGTTCTTCCTGACCTTGTACGCGATTATCCTGCCGTCATCCGGCTTTGCAAGCCATTTTCAACACGCAAACAGTTCTTTTCAGAGCCTCCGACATCACCCCCACCGGGCCTGAATAATTTCCGCCGGTCGGGCAATTGCCGTTGACGGTCATCGTTACGCCGCTTAGTTTTCAAATTCATGGGAAGCAATCTGCTGACAAACAATCCGTTCGCGGTCCTGACGTTCATCGCCGCGCCGGCGCTGCTGACGAATGCCTCGTGCCTGCTGGCGTTGAGCACCATCAACCGCCTGATCCGAACGCGCGACAGCATGCACCAGTTGTTGAACGAGTCGGAGAACACGGCGCGTCCGCAGCGCGCGAACTTCATCGAGCACGTGAACCGCGTGGAGCGGCAGGCGATGCTGCTGCTGGGTGCCCTGCGCTGGATCTATGTGGGGCTGGGCGCGTTCGTGGCGGCCACGCTGGTGACGTTGCTGGGCGCGGTGGCGGGGGAATCCGGCAGCGAACTGGCAATGAAAGCCGTCATCGGCGTGGGGCTGCTGCTGGGATTCGCCGGGGTGACGGGCATGGTCGGCGGCTGTGTGCACCTGTTTCACGCGACGCAGCTTTCGCTGATCAACATCCGCGAGGAGGCGGATACGATCCGGGCGCGACAGGAGCAATTGAAGAATCCGCCAAGTTGAAATTGGTTGTTTCACGCAGGTTGGTTTACTGCGACAGTGGTACATTGATTTATAAGTGTGAACGTCTCATCCGCCATTTTTGATCGCAGCGCGCCGGACCTGGATTCATGTCCTGACGAGACATTGCCGGAGTTCGCCTTCATTGGCCGCTCGAACGTGGGCAAGTCGTCGCTGCTGAACCTGCTCGCGGGCAAGGAGCGGCTGGCGCGGGTCTCGCCGACGCCGGGGTTCACCAAGCTCATCAATTTTTTCACGATCAACAAAACGTGGCGGCTGGTGGATCTACCAGGCTACGGCTACGCGGAAGGTTCGCGCAAGCATGTCTCGCAGTTCAACCGCGCGGCGGCAAATTACATCCGGCACCGGCCGAACCTGTGCTGCACGTTTCTGCTGGTGGATTCCAGCCTGGAACCCCAGCCGCCGGACCTGGAGATCGTGCAGTGGCTGGCCGGCCACGCGCTGCAGTTTGTTATCGTCTTCACCAAGACGGATCGCGGCACGCCGGAAAAGACGGCGGCGAATATCGCGGCGTTCAAGGAGCGCATCGCGGGATGGTTCGCGCAGTTGCCGGAAACCTTTCAATGCTCCGCCGAGGCGGGTCATGGCCGGGCTGAACTGCTCGGCGTCATCGCTGAAATTGTGAAAGCCGGGCCGGCACCGGAAACGCCCGCATCGGCCGCCGCGCCGTTGCCGCCGGAAATCGAGCCGCCGTTTCGGATGGAAGTGCGCGCCGGTAAAGGCAGGGAAAAAACCGCGTTTGATAAAAAGAAGCTCAAGGGCGCACGGCCCTGGTGACATCGGGCCAGTCCAAACCCGCCATCTCTTGGAACGGACACGTTCAGGCTTGCGATGACGGCGCACGGAGTGACGCGCCCTACCTTTCACCTTGCCGCTTGCCCCTTGCTTTACACGACTGGTAGTTTGCGGCATGGATTTCAAGATCACACCAATCAAACCCACTGAAGTTCGCGAGTTGCTTGAACTCATCCGCGAGCTGGCGAAGTTCGAGAAGCTGGAACACGAAATGAAGGCCACGCCGGCATCGCTGCGGCGGGCGTTGTTTGGTCCGCGCGCGGTTGCCGGGGCTTTGCTGGCGCGGAGCGGCGGCCGGGCGGTTGGTTATGCGCTGTATTTTTCCACGTTCTCCAGTTTCACGGGACGGCAAGGAGTTTGGCTTGATGACCTGTATGTGTGTCTGGAATTTCGCGGTCGTGGTATCGGCCGGGCGTTGGTCGAGGCCGTCGCGCGCGTGGCGGCAAAACGGAAGTGCGGCCGGTTTGAGTGGATCGCGCTGGACTGGAACCAGCACGCGCTGGATTTTTATCGCGGTCTCGGCGCAAAGTCGCTGGATGAATGGGTGCTCATCCGTATGGATGAACGCGGGCTGCGCAAGCTGGCGACCCGAGGGCGTGGCCGTAGGAAATAACGATTCCCGGTTGCCCAAATTTATTTTGCGGGCGGCGTTTGTTGATAGACGCGGACGTAATCGATCATGAATTGTTGCGGCAGCATCGTGTCATCAATCGGCCCGCCCCAACTGCCGCCGAGGGCAAAATTGAGGATGAGATAATGCGGCGCACGAAAAGGATTGCCTTCGGGTTGGTCCGCCGCACGGATGTCCGCCGACTGATATTTCTGGTCGTCGAAAAAGAAATCGATGCGCGCCGGGGTCCATTCAATAGCGTAGGTATGGAAATCGTCGAACGGCCGGTCGGTCTTCACACTGCCGTGGTTGGAAGCATGTTTGCCGTCCTTGAAATAATGGATGGTGCCGTGGATTTGGTCTGGGGCCTTGCCGACGAATTCCATGATGTCGATCTCGCCGCAACGGGGCCAGCCGACCCGGGTGATGTTTGTGCCGAGCGTCCAGATGGCGGGCCAGACACCCCTGCCCTGCGGAATTTTGGCGCGGACTTCGATACGCCCGTATTGCCAATCGGCCTTGCGCCGGGTGATGAGGCTGGCGGAGGTATATTCCACGGGCGCGTGATTGGCGGGTGTGAAATGTTCCTTGCGGCATTCGAGGATGAGGTGGCCGTCTTCGACGCGCGCATTTTCCAGCCGGTCGCTGGTGTAATACTGGCTTTCGTGATTGCGCACAAAGCCCTCCTCATAACCCCATTTGTTCGTGTCCGGCAGGCCGCGATAATTGAATTCATCGGACCAGACCAGTTTCCAATCAGCGGCTGACGCGCTGCCGGCCAGCAGCAGACCGGCGGCGATCAGTTTGAAGATTTGCATACGCAAAGGCCGGCGATCATCGGCCGTTGACGGGAATCAGCAGGCCTTCGCGCGCGGCTTCGACCTTCAATTTGCCCTTCTGCTTTTTCACGAGTGCGCGGGCGTAACGGACGAAGGAATCGATTTTTTTGTCGTCATGGTCGGGATCGTGATGAAAGAGGATCAGTTTTTTCACGCCGGCCTTGAGGGCGAGCGACACGGAATCGTCCACGCAACCGTGGCCCCAGCCGGTATGCTTCTGGTATTCGCCGCTATCGTACTGCGAATCGAGGATCAACACATCAGCATCCCGGATGAAATCGATCATGTCACGGTCGTCGCCGCCATGCCGCGGCTCGGTGTCGGGAAAGAAAACGATGACGCCGTCGGGCGAAAACAGCCGGTAACCGACGGTCAAGCCGGGATGGTTGGCGCGTTGGGCGCTGACGAGCGTGGTACCGATGGCAAAATTGAAATCGCGCAGTTCCTCGATCTCGATGTTGCTCGGCAGTTTGGAGAAAGGCACGGGGAAGTAGGTGCTTTCCATCTGGCCGGTAAGGGCGGATTCCAGCCCGGTGCGCGCGCCTTCGCTGCCGAGGATGCGCAGGCGGCAGCGCGATTCATAGATGGGCGCGAAAAACGGCAGTCCCTGGATATGGTCCCAATGCGTATGGGAAATGAGCAGCGTCAGGTTGAGCGGCTTCTGCTTGAACTCGGCGAGCAACGACTGGCCCAGTTTCCGCAGACCGGTGCCGGCATCCAGGATGATGATGTCCTTGCCGCAGCGGATTTCGATGCAGGAAGTGTTGCCGCCGTAACGCACGGTGCCGCGCCCCGGCGTGGGGATGGAACCGCGCACGCCCCAAAACTTGATGCTCGTTGAAGTTTTGATGCGCAAACTTTAACGTAGTGCCGTCGGAAAATAAAATTCAAAATCGCGAGGGGTGATTTTAAGGAAAAAATGGACCTTTATGGACCATTTAGCCCGCACTGATGGAGAAATTTAGTTTTCGCTGGGCAGGCATGCCGAGCCGTAGCTTCTGTCGGGGTTGGGCACGGCCCGCCTACGCTGCGCTTCGGCGCGGCAGCCTTCGCTTCACTGCGTTCAGCGAAGGCTGGTGGGTTGGCGGGGACTCGAACCCCGGACCAATGCCTTAAAAGGGCACTGCTCTACCAACTGAGCTACCAACCCAGCAGGGCGAGGGAAAATAGATTAAAAATGCGGTAAAGCAAGATTTTTCCATGCAATCCACGGACACAACCGCTAAGCTGCGCCGATGCGGTTGCACGACCGATACTTGTTCCGCGAACTGCTCTCGCCGCTGATTTTCTGTCTCAGCGGTTTCATGATCTTTTGGGTCGTGTTTTTTTTCTTTGGCCAGGCGGGGGCCATGCGCGATGCAAAATTGAACTTTAACGAATCGGTTGAGCTGTGCGCCGCGAGCTTGCCGGAATTTTTCGTGCTGGTGCTGCCGGTGCTGCTGTTGCTCGCCCTGCTCTACGCGCTGACGCAGCATGCGCGCTATAATGAACTCACCGCCCTGCGCGCGGCGGGCGTGAGTCTCTGGCGGTTGTGCCTGCCTTATTTCGTGGTGGGACTGGCGGTGACGGCATTTTATTACGCACTGAATGAACTGGCCGTGCCGCGTTGCCAGCAGTATTCACAGGAACTGCTCATGCGCCATGTCCAGAACGCGGGCCGGACCGGGCCGCGCCAAAAAAATGTTTTCGAAAAGGTCGGCTTCAACAACCGCCACGCGCATCGCGTCTGGTTCATCCCCGAATTCAACTTCAAAAAGAAGACGCTCACAAACCCCGACGTGCGCTGGACCCTGCCCGATG
>Ga0210388_10000117_pt1 | contig 93115 bp, 82 predicted proteins | sample IncBWC19OmetaG_FD_155485 | JGI IMG/M metagenome (GOLD analysis project Ga0210388, IMG submission 155485) | Forest soil microbial communities from Barre Woods Harvard Forest LTER site, Petersham, Massachusetts, United States - Inc-BW-C-19-O ... | reverse complement strand
AGCCATATACGCCCAAGACCAACGGCAAGGCCGAACGCTTCATCCAGACCGCGCTCAGGGAATGGGCTTACGCTCAAGCCTATCCCACGTCAGATCGGCGCGCAGAAGAATTGCCGATCTGGCTACACCAATACAACTGGCATCGGCCCCACGGTGGGATAAGATCTCAAACGCCCATCAGCAGACTCGGTCTAACCGAGGACAACCTCCTGAGGCTCCACATCTAGTGTTTGAGGATCCTCGCCAGAAAGGATTTGGCGCGTTCCGAGCGCGGGCTGTCGAAGAACTGCGCGGCGTCGGCGGTTTCGACGATCTCGCCGTCATCCATGAACAGGATGCGGTTGGCGACGTTTCTGGCAAAGCCCATCTCGTGGGTGACGCACACCATGGTCATGCCCTGCCGGGCCAGGCCGGTCATGACGTCGAGAACCTCGTTGACCATTTCCGGATCGAGCGCCGAGGTCGGCTCGTCGAACAGCATGACCTCGGGGTCGAGCGCGAGCGCGCGTGCGATCGCGACGCGCTGTTGCTGTCCACCGGACAGTTGCGCCGGATGTTTTGCAATATGCGCGGACAGCCCGACGCGTTCGAGCAGGAAGCGCGCCTTCTCTTCGGCCGCGGCCTTCGACCGCCTGAGCACTTTGGTCTGGGCGATGGTGACGTTGCTCAGGACCGTCAGATGGGGAAACAGCTCAAAGCTCTGGAACACCATGCCGACCGACCGCCGCAAGGCGGCGACGTTGGAGACACCGGGCGCCAGGCGGAAGCTGCCGACCTTGATCTCGCCGGAATCGATGCTCTCGAGCCCGTTGATGGTCTTGATCAGGGTGCTCTTGCCGGAGCCGGAAGGCCCGCAGACCACGACGACCTCGCCGCGGGCGATGCTGGCCGAGCAGGCTTTCAGCACCCGGAACGATCCGTAGGACTTTGAAATATTGTCAATCTCGATCATCACCGGACTCCGAAGGCGAGACGACCCTGCAATTGTTTCACCAGTTGCGAGGCGGCAAAGCAGAGCACGAAGTAGATCACGCCGACGGTGAGGTACATCTCGACCAGCCGGCCGTCGCGCTGCGCGATCTTGGTCGCAGCACCCAGCAAATCCGTGGCCGAGATCACGTAGACCAGCGAGGTGTCCTGGAACAGCACGATGGTCTGGGTCAGCAGGATCGGCAGCACGTTGCGGATCGCCTGCGGAAACAGGATGTAGACATAAGCGTGGAATTTCGAGAGCCCGAGCGCGTCGCAGGCCGAGTACTGGCCGGACGAGATCGAGCGGAAGCCGGCGCGCACGATCTCGGCGTAATAGGCCGCCTCGAACAGCACGAAGGTGACGAAGATCGTCAGCGACGCCCCGACCGCCACGGGGCGGCCGCTGCGGGTCAGCCATCCGATCGCCCAGGGAACCAGGAAGAACACCCAGAAGATCACGAGGATCAGCGGGATCGAGCGCATCAGGTTGACATAGGCCGTCGCCAGTGCCGCGACCAGCCGGTTTTGCGACAGGCGCGCGATCGCCAGCAGGCTACCGAACACGATGCCGCCGGCGACGCCGACGAGCGTGACCTGCAGGGTGAACCAAAGGCCCTGCATCAGATAAGGCCAGGCGGAGACGATGGCGGAGAGGTCGACCATCATGGCCGTGATTTCCCGGTCACCAGACTGGGCAGCTGCGCCGCCCGCTCGATCCGGTACATGATCTGCCAGGCCACCAGCGCAATCGCCAAATAGACCAGCGTCACCACGCCGTACGCTTCGAAAGTGCGAAAGGTGTTCTCGTTGATCTCGCGTGCGGTCGCCGTCAACTCAACGAGCCCGATCGTCAAGGCCACCGAGGTGTTCTTGAAGATCGTCATGAATTCGTTGGTGAGCGTCGGCAGGATGATCCGGAACGCCTGCGGCAGCAGGATCAGGCGATACATGCCGGCCCGGCCGAAGCCGAGGGCCGACGCCGCCTGGATCTGTCCTCGCGGCAGCGCCTGCAGGCCGGCGCGAACCTGCTCGGCGATCCGTGCGGCGGTAAACAGACCGAGGCAGGTCAGCGCCGGGACGAAACTGCCCCAGGGCGGATCCATCTGCTTGATCGCCATGCCGATGCGAGCGGGCAGCAGTTCCGGCAATACGAAGTACCAGAAGAACATCTGCACCAGCAGCGGAATGTTCCGGAAGGTCTCGACATAGATCCGCCCGAGCCGGGGAAGAATTCCGCCCGGCAGCGTGCGCGCGACGCCGACCATCGTGCCGACGACAAGCGCAACGGTCCAGGCGCCGAGCGCCAGCGACAGCGTCCAGCCGAGGCCGCTCACGATCCAGTCGAGATATCGTCCAGCGCCGTCGGGGGTCGGTTCGAACAGCAACGACATCGGCGAATCGCTCCTGCTGCAAACCTAATTCAACCGGCTAACGGCTTGTTTCCTTACCTCGCCCCGCTTGCGGGGAGAGGTCGAAATTCGCGGTAGCGAATTTCGGGTGAGGGGGACTCTCCGCGAGTCGAGGCCGCTGAGAGAGCCCCTCACCCCACCCTCTCCCCGCGGAAGAGCGGGGAGAGGGAGCGATCCATCCCGCTTCGCGTTCGTCACTGCCCGTTTGCCTTGTCGCTCGGCGTCTTGATCAACTCCCTGAGCTTCTCCGATTGCGGGAAATTCAGGTTGATGTTCTTGGGCGGGATCGGGCTCTCGAACCATTTTGTGTAGAGCTTGTCGTACAAGCCCGATTTCATCGCCTCCGTCAGCGCGCCGTCGACCAGCTGCTTGAACTCGGGATCGCCCTTGCCCATCATCACGCCGTAGGGATCGCTCGGGAAGGCATCGGAAAGAAACGCGAAATTGTCGGGCGATGTGGCGGTCGCCTTCAGCCCGGCCAGCAGAATGTCGTCCTCCATGAAGGCCGCGGCGCGGCCGGTCTCGACCAGCAGGAAGGACTCGGCGTGATCCTTGCCTTGCAGGATCTTCATGCCGAGGCCCTTGTCGGTGTTGAGCTTGGCCACGAATTGCGAGGTGTTGGTGCCTTGCGTGACGGCGACGGTCTTGCCCTTGAGGTCGTCGGTCGTCTTCAGGCCCGATGACTTCAGTGAGATCCACTTGAACTGCGGCGCGTAGAAAATCACTGAATAGGCGACCTCCTGCTGGCGCGCAATCGTATTGGCGGTCGAGCCGCATTCGATGTCGACGGTGCCGTTCTTGACCAGCGGAATCCGGTTCGATGAATTGACCGCCTGATAGGCGACCTTCAGGGCGGGCGTGCCGAGCTTGGCCTTTACCTTGGCGACCACGAGGTCGCACAGTTCGAGCGAAAAGCCGATCGGCTTCTGCTCGGCATCCAGATAGGAGAACGGCACCGAGGAGTCGCGGTTGCCGATGGTGATGGTGCCGGCATCCTTGATCTTCTGCAGCGTCGGCCCGAGGCTCTCGGCGCCGGCGCCCGAAGGGGCGAACGCCAAACCGATACACAAGGCCGCAAGGCCGTTGGCGAGTTTCGTCATGGCTAGCCTATCCCTCTCTCACATTCCGCCTCTCGGCCGGCCTGACGCCGGCCTCACCCGATCGATGCGACCGCCGCATCGACGGCGTCGCCGAGACGTTCGACGATCGCATCCACATCCGCTTCATTGACGATGAACGGCGGCGCCAGCAGTACGTGGTCGCCCTGGACGCCGTCCACCGTTCCGCCCATCGGATAGACCATCAGCCCGCGCGCCATCGCCTCGCGTTTGATCCGCGCATGCAGCTTGTGCTGCGGATCGAACGGCTTTTTGGTGCCGCGGTCGGCGACCATCTCGACGCCCTGAAACAGGCCGCGGCCGCGCACATTGCCGACAAAGGGATGGTTGCCGAACCGGTCCTGCAGCCGCCGCGCCAGATACACGCCCTGCTTGCGGACATTGGCAAGCAGATTGTCGCGACGCATCACCCGCTGCACGGCAAGGGCGGCCGCGCAGGCGAGCGGGTGGCCGGTATAGGTGTGGCTGTGCTGGAAGGCGCCCGAGCCCTCGGCGATGGTCTTGAAGATCTTGTCCTGCAGCAGCATCGCGCCGACCGGCGCGTAGCCGCCGCCCAAACCCTTGGCGATCGCCAGAATGTCGGGGCTGACGCCTTCCTGCTCGCAGGCATGCAAGGTGCCGGTCCGGCCCATGCCGCACATCACCTCGTCGAGGATCAGCAGGATGCCATGGCGGTCGCAGATCTCGCGCACCTGCCGGAAATAGCCCGGCACCGCCGGGACCGCGCCCATGGTGGCGCCGACCACGGTTTCGGCGACGAAGGCCATGACATTGTTACCGCCGAGTTCGGCGACCTTGATGTCGAGTTCACGCGCCAGCCGTTCGCCATAACCTTCCGGCGTCTCGTCGGCGTGGCGTTCGCGATATTCGTAGACCGGCGAGACGTGGTGGGTTTCGATCAACAGCGGCGCGAAAGCGCGCCGCTGCCATTCGCGGCCGCCGACCGCGAGCGCCCCGAGCGTAATGCCGTGATAGCTCTGACGCCGGGCGATCAGATAACGCCGCTGCGGCTCGCCGCGCTCGACGAAATATTGCCGCGCCAGCTTCAGCGCCGCCTCGATCGCCTCGGAACCGCCGCTGACGAAGAACGCGTGCTCGAGCCCTTCAGGTGCGTGCGAGGCCAAATCGTCGGCGAGTTCTTCGGCAACCTCCGTAGTGAAGAAGCTGGTATGGGCATATTCGAACTTGTCGAGCTGCGCGCGCATCGCCGCGATGATGTCGGGATGCGAATGGCCGAGACAGGAAACCGCAGCGCCTCCCGAGGCGTCGATATAGTCCTTGCCGGTGCTGTCGCGGATGGTGATGCCCTGGGCGCTGGCCGCGACCGGATAGGTGTGGTTGATCTGCCTGTGCAGGACGTGGGTCACGATTTGTGGGTCCGCTTCTTGGTGGTCAGGACATAGGTGTCGAAGGCTTCGAGCTGCGCTTCGCTCGCGGCGAGCGACTTCAGCGTCTCGCTTCCGCGGCGCGCGGCCACCAGCGCCGTCAGGCACTCGATCGCGGCGAACGCCGGCGCCATGGTGTGGAAGAACGAGGGCGTTTCGGTGCCGACGATCAGCGTCTCCATGGCCAGCGTTGCGAGCGGCGAGACCTCGCTGTCGGTGACCGCGATGACCCGCGCGCCGCGCTTGTCGGCGTAGCGCACCGCCTGCACGGTTTGTTTGGTATAGGGCTTGACCGAAATCGCCAGCAGCACGTCGCCCGGACCGATCGTCCGCAATGGATCGGTGGCGATGCCGCCGGGGCCGTCGACCAGGACCGATTCCGCGCCGAACAGCGCGCGCGCATAATGGAAACTGTAGGCCACCGAGAACGTCGAGCGCAGCCCGAGGCAGAACACGCGCCTGGCCTTGGCGATGATCTCGGCGGCGGCCCTGAAGCGGTCGATCGAGGGTGGCGTGGACAGCTCCTGCAGGTGTCGCGTCAGCGAGGAGAAAATGTCCTGGACCAGCGCCTCGTCGCCCTCGCTGTCGCGGCGCTGCACCAGTTGCTCGGCGCGCCCGCGATAGCTGTCGGGCCGCCGGCGCACCGCCTCCGCATGAAGTCGTCGGACTTCGTCATAGCCCTTCAGGTTGAAGCGCTGCGCCAGCCGCGTCAGCGTCGCCGGCGGAATGCCGGCGCGTCGCGCCTGCTCGCGCATGGTGAGCAGTGCGACATCGGCCGGGTGATCGATCACCCACCGCGCCGCTTCCTTCAGTTGCGGCGGCAGCTCGTCAAAGCCCGCCGTCAGCTCAACGAGCAGCTGTTTCATCGCCAAAATCGCGTCTCCCGATCCCGACGAGCAGGCTAGGTCAGGAATGAGGTCTATGCAACATTTGTTTCATTTTATCGATTGCAGATTCATATGTTTCGTATCTCGAGAATCCAGCAAGATTGGACAAATGGCAGCAGCCTGAAATCGGCCCAACACCGGGATTGCCGAACGCCGTTAACGCATTGATCAGCATCAATTTTGGTTCCGCGCAGGGAGCAACCCCGGCACCCCGCAATGGGTGGTCCGCCGATCCTTTTCGGCTCGACAGCAATCCTGGAAACGCTCTAAAAAGGAAACGGTCTAAAAAAACTTGGCCGTTCCGGCTCAGCTTTCGTCACAGGCAGTTTCGCGATGGATTACAGCCAGTTCTTCAGTGCCGCCCTCAACCGCCTGCATGACGAGCGGCGTTACCGGGTTTTCGCCGACCTCGAACGGATCGCCGGCCGCTTCCCGCATGCGGTCTGGCATTCGCCGAAGGGCGCGCGCAACGTCGTGATCTGGTGTTCCAACGATTATCTCGGCATGGGCCAGCACCCGAAAGTGGTCGGCGCCATGGTCGAGACCGCCACCCGCGTCGGCACCGGCGCCGGCGGCACCCGCAACATCGCCGGAAACAATCATCCGCTGGTGCAGCTCGAGCACGAACTAGCCGATCTGCATGGCAAGCAGGCCGCGCTGCTGTTCACCTCGGGCTATGTCTCGAACCAGACCGGCATTGCCACCATCGCCAAGCTGATTCCGAACTGCCTGATTCTGTCGGACGCGTGGAACCACAATTCGATGATCGAAGGCATCCGTCAGGCGGGCTGCGACCGGCAGGTGTTCCGTCATAGCGACATGGCGCATTTGGAGGAATTGCTGCGCGCCGCAGGTCCGGACCGGCCGAAATTGATCGCCTGCGAGAGCCTCTATTCGATGGACGGCGATATCGCGCCGCTCGCCAAGATCTGCGATCTCGCCGAGCGCTACGGCGCGATGACCTATGTCGACGAGGTCCATGCGGTCGGCATGTATGGGCCGCGCGGCGGCGGCATCGCCGAGCGCGACGGCGTCATGCACCGCATCGACGTCCTGGAAGGCACGCTGGCCAAGGCGTTCGGCTGCCTCGGCGGCTATATCGCGGCAACTTCCGACATCGTCGACGCGGTGCGCTCCTACGCGCCGGGCTTCATCTTCACCACCGCGCTGCCGCCGGCCATCTGTTCGGCGGCGACGGCTGCGATCCGGCACCTGAAAACCTCGAACTGGGAGCGCGAACGCCACCAGGATCGTGCCGCCCGCGTCAAGGCGATCCTGATTACCGCCGGCCTGCCGGTGATGTCGAGCGACACCCATATCGTGCCGCTGTTCGTCGGCGACCCCGAACTCGTCAAGCAGGCCAGCGACCTGCTGCTGGAACAGCACGGCATCTACATCCAGCCTATCAACTATCCGACCGTCCCCAAGGGCACCGAGCGGCTGCGGATCACGCCCTCGCCGTATCATGACGACGGGTTGATCGATCAGCTCGCGGAAGCGCTGCTGCAGGTCTGGGAACGTCTCAGCCTGCCGCTGCGGCAGAAGTCGCTGGCGGCGGAATAACGTTAACCCGTCCTGCGAGCGCGAAATCCCGGATATCGGCCGCTGATGCGGTGCTTTGCCGGGTCAATCCGGCTATACTCCCCTGGCTGCGACGGCTGTTTCCGGTCGTCTGATGTCTGGAGCTGAAGCTCTAGATTCTTGTTTTGACGCGCTTTCTTCACGCGAACCGGTACCCACTTCGCTCGAAAACGCTCTGTGAGGGAGTAACCAATCGATGTTGCACGACTGGGGCGTGATAGCAGTCGCCTTCGGCTACATCGGCTTCCTGTTTTTCGTGGCGAGCTATGGCGACCGGCTGTCGTCGACACAGCGCGGCCGCGCCAGCGCACTGATCTATCCGCTGTCGCTGGCGATCTACTGCACCTCCTGGACGTTCTTCGGCTCGGTCGGATTCGCCACCCGCACCAGCGTCGATTTTCTCGCGATCTATATCGGCCCGATCCTGATGATCGGGCTCGCGACGCCGCTGCTGCGCCGCGTGATCCAGCTGGCGAAATCGCAGAACATCACCTCGATCGCCGATTTCATCGGCGCGCGCTACGGCAAGAGCCAGGCGGTCGCCGCCACGGTCGCCATGATCGCGATCATCGGGTCGGTGCCCTATATCGCGCTGCAGCTCAAAGCGATGGCGTCGTCGCTGGAGACGATCCTGAGCGAGGACCAGGCTTTTTCCAAGATCCCGATCATCGGCGATATCGCGCTGATGGTAACGCTGGCGATGGCCGCCTTTGCGGTGTTGTTCGGAACCCGGCAGACCGACGCGACCGAGCACCAGCACGGCCTGATGCTGGCGGTCGCCACCGAATCCATCATCAAGCTGGTGGCCTTCATCGCGGCCGGCGCGTTCGTCACCTTCTGGATGTTCAGTCCGCATGAACTGGTCGAGCGCGCGATGAAGACGCCGGAGGCGGTTCGCGCCATCGATTATGTGCCCTCGATCGGCAATTTCCTGACCATGGTGCTGCTGTCGTTCTGCGCCATCATGCTGCTGCCGCGCCAGTTCCACGTCAGCGTGGTGGAGAATTCCAGTGATGCCGAGGTCGGCCGGGCGCGCTGGCTGTTTCCGCTCTATCTGGTCGCCATCAACCTGTTCGTGATTCCGATCGCGCTGGCCGGCCTGATCATCTTTCCGTTCGGCGCGGTCGACAGCGACATGTACGTGCTGGCGCTGCCGATGGAGGGCAATGCGCCGCTGCTCAGCGTCGGCGTCTTCATCGGCGGCCTGTCGGCTGCGACCGCGATGGTGATCGTCGAAACCGTCGCGCTGTCGATCATGGTTACCAACGACATCGTGGTGCCGCTGGTGCTGCAGCGAGGCCCGCAATCGGCGGCCGGCGACCGTGACTTCGGCAATTTCCTGCTCAAGGCGCGCCGCTTTGCGATCTTCGCCATCATGGTGATGGCATATTTCTACTATCGCGCGCTCGGCAACACCCAGCTGGCGCCGATCGGGCTGTTGTCGTTCGCGGCGATCGCGCAGCTGGCGCCGGCGTTTTTCGGCGGCCTGTTCTGGCGGCGCGCGACCGCGCGCGGCGCTATCGGCGGCATGCTGGTCGGTATCGCCGTGTGGATCTACACGCTGTTTCTGCCGAGCTTCATCGACACCAATACCGCCGGCATTTTTCTGCTGCAGCACGGTCCGTTTCAAATCGAGGCGTTGCGTCCGCAGGCGCTGTTCGGCGCCGACCTGTCGCCGCTGCTGCACGGCGTGTTGTGGTCGTTGTCGCTCAACATCCTGACCTATGTGGTGCTGTCGCTGGCGCGCCAGCCGTCCTCGATCGAGCGGCTGCAGGCCGACCTGTTCGTGCCGAGCGCGCTGGCGCCGATGACGCCGCCGTTCCGGCGCTGGCGCACCACCGTGACGGTGCAGGACATCCAGAGCACGGTGGCGCAGTATCTCGGTCCCGAGCGCGCACTTCATTCGTTCGAGGCGTTCGCGATTACCCGCAACGTCCGCCTCGATCCCTCCGCACCCGCCGACTTCGAGCTGCTGCAGCATGCCGAGCACCTGATCGCGTCCTCGATCGGGGCGGCGTCCTCGCGGCTGGTGATGTCGCTGTTGTTGCGCAAGCGCACCGTCTCGGCCAAAGCGGCGCTGAAGCTGCTCGACGATTCCCACGCCGCGCTGCATTTCAACCGCGAGATCCTGCAGACCGCGCTGAACCATGTGCGGCAGGGCATCGCGGTGTTCGATCCCGACCTGCAGCTGATCTGCTCGAACCGGCAGTTCGGCGAAATCCTGGGCTTGCCGCCGCATCTGGTCCAGATCGGCATTCCGCTCCGGGAAATCCTGGAATTCATGGGCGCCTTCAACCCGCCCACCTTTGGCGACAGCGACCATGAAGCCTTGCTGGAAAGGCGGCTCGCCGCCTACACCGCCGAAGGCGAGCCGTATCTGGAGCGTCTGCCGGATCGCCACATGGTGATCGAGGTGCGCACCAACCGGATGCCGGGCGTCGGACTGGTCATCACCTTTTCCGACGTCACGCCTTCGTTCGAGGCCGCCGAGGCGCTGGAACGGGCCAACGCCACGCTGGAAAAGCGGGTGCGCGACCGCACCGAGGAACTGACGCGGCTGAATTCGGAGCTGGCGCTGGCGAAAAGCACCGCCGAGGACGCCAACATCTCCAAGACGCGCTTTCTGGCGGCCGCCAGCCACGACATCCTGCAGCCGCTGAACGCGGCACGGCTCTATGTCACGAGCCTGGTCGAGCGCCAGAGCGGCGGCGAGGATTCCCGGCTGGTCGAGAACATCGACGATTCGCTCGAGGCGATCGAGGAAATCCTCGGCGCGCTCTTGGATATCTCGCGGCTGGACGCCGGCGCCATGACGTCGGCGATCACGAGCTTCAAGATGAGCGACCTGATGCGCTCGCTGGAAATCGAGTTCGCCCCGATCGCGCGCGCCAAGGGTCTGAAGCTGACCTTCGTGCCCTGCTCGCTGCCGGTGGAATCCGATCGGCTGCTGCTGCGGCGGCTGCTGCAGAATCTGGTCTCCAACGCCATCAAATATACCCCGCGCGGCCGCGTGCTGGTCGGTTGCCGGCGCCGCGGCCAGAGCCTGCAGATCGGCGTCTACGACACCGGCGTCGGCATCCCCATTCTCAAGCGCGGCGAGATCTTCAAGGAGTTTCATCGGCTGGAACAGGGCGCGCGGATCGCGCGTGGCCTCGGCCTTGGCCTGTCGATCGTCGAGCGGCTGGCGCGCGTGCTCAACCACGGCATCGCGCTCGATTCCAATGTCAGCGGCGGCTCGGTGTTCTCGGTGACGGTGCCGACCGCGAAGGCGATCAACTACACCGCCGCGGTCACGACCGCGACGCCGCTGTCGAAGACGCCGATCAGCGGCGCCCTGATCGTCTGCATCGAGAACGATGCGGCGATCCTGGACGGCATGAAAACACTGCTGACGGCCTGGGACGCCGAGGTCATCGCGGTGACCGATCCCGACGCCGCGCTCGAGGCGATCGAGGCCGCCGGCCGCCCGGTGACCGGTCTGCTCGTCGACTATCACCTCGACCGCGGCAATGGCGTCGCCGCGATCCGCGACATCCGCCGCCGCTTCGGCGAGAATATTCCGGGGATCCTGATTACCGCCGACCGCAGCCCGCATGTGCGCACCGCCGCGCGCGAGGAAAACATCCCGGTGCTCAACAAGCCGGTCAAGCCGGCAAGCTTGCGGGCGCTGCTCGGACAGTGGCGGACGCAACAGATGGTGGCGGCGGAATAGCCTGATCCGCCCTACTGCGCTGACGGCGTGCCCTGCCGCCACTGGCCGCCGGAGATCTTCGCCGCCGCAATCACGGCTTGGGTGCGGCTTTCGACGCCGAGCTTTTGCAGGATCGCCGAGACATGGGCCTTGATGGTGGCTTCGGAGACGCCGAGCTCGTAGGCGATCTGCTTGTTGAGCAGCCCCTGCGACAGCATCATCAGCACCCTCACCTGCTGCGGGGTCAGCGTCACCAGCCGGTCGCGCAGCCGCGTCATTTCCGGATCGGCGGCGGAGGTGAGATCGGTGTCGGGCGGTACCCAGACGTCGCCATCCATCACCTTGACGATGGCGTCGCGCAGCGTCTCGACCCCGAACCGCTTGGGAATGAAGCCGGAGGCGCCGAAATCCAGCGACCTCCTGATCGTGCCGACGTCGTCGCTGGCCGACACGATCACCACCGGGATCGCCGGGTATTGCGCGCGCAGGTAAATCAGGCCCGAGAAGCCCGAGATCCCCGGCATGGTCAGGTCGAGCAGCACCAGGTCGATATCGGAATCCCGCTCCAGCAGCGCGGTCAGGTCCTCGAACGATCCAGCTTCGTCGATCGTTGCGGAAGCCACGACGCTCGCAACCGCCTGCCGCAGTGCGTCGCGAAACAGCGGATGATCATCGGCAATGACGAGGTGCGTGTTGGCGGTAGTCATTTTCTCTTGCAAGTGGCTCGCGACAAACCCGTGACGCCTTTTTTGGGCCCGGCAGGTGAAATTTTTCTTCCGGTCAATTGTCCCCTGACCGAGGGTGGCACGCAAGCATACAATAATGCCACGCGACAAAGCGGTTAATCCGCTTCGTTTGTGCGCCGCAATACATTCGAGCGAGCGGAACTGCGGCATCCGGCATGTTCGTAGGCTTCCGGACATATCCGGAAAATAATCTTCGCCACCGGCTAAAAGTCTTATTTGGCGTGGTTTCACGGTGATGTTACCGTGAGGCGGAGCCCATGATTAAATCCGGCCAAGTCCGGCGCATGGGGACGGGCCTCATCAACTTTTCCGGGGAGCAAACGATGGCAATGGCAGCAACAGCGGGCGGCGACGTCGGCAACAGAGGCATGACCGCCGCGGAGCGAAAGGTGATTTTCGCTTCTTCGCTCGGCACCATCTTCGAGTGGTACGACTTTTATCTGTATGGCTGGACCGCGGCTCAGATCGGCAAAGCCTTTTATTCGGCGTTCGACGCCAACACGCAGTTCATCTTCGCGCTGCTGACCTTCTCCGCCGGATTCCTGGTGCGACCCGCCGGCGCTCTCGTGTTCGGCCGCGTCGGCGATCTGGTCGGGCGGAAATACACGTTCCTCGTCACCATCACGATCATGGGCCTTTCGACCTTCCTGGTCGGCCTGACGCCTGGTTACGAAGCCATCGGCTGGATGGCTCCCGTGATCCTGATTGGCCTGCGATTGCTGCAAGGCCTGGCACTCGGCGGCGAATATGGCGGGGCGGCGACATACGTTGCCGAGCACGCCCCGCAGGGGCGTCGCGGCTTCTACACCTCGTGGATTCAGACAACGGCGACCATCGGACTCTTCCTTTCGCTGCTCGTGGTCTACGTCGTGCGCAACAACATGAGCGCCGACGCTTTCGCGGCCTCCGGCCTCTCGGGTGGCTGGCGCATCCCCTATTTGCTGTCGATCATCCTGCTCGGCATATCGGTCTGGATCCGGCTGCAATTGGCGGAATCGCCGGTGTTCCAGCGGATGAAGGATGAAGGCACGGGGTCGAAGGCGCCGCTATCGGAGGCTTTTGGCACCTGGTCGAATGCAAAGATCGCACTGATCGCCTTGTTCGGCCTCACGGCCGGCCAAGCCGTGATCTGGTACGGCGGTCAGTTCTATGCCCGCTTGTTCCTGGTCAACACGCTCAAGATACCGGCAAACGCCGCCGACGTCGCACTGATCATTGCGCTCGCCATTGCCACCGTCGGTTTTCTGTTCTTCGGCTGGCTCTCCGACAAGATCGGCCGCAAGCCGATCATCATGGCCGGTTGCCTGCTCGGCGCCCTGACCTATCACTACGCCTTCAGCCTCCTCACCCACGCCGCAAATCCGGCGCTCGAGAAAGCGCTGGCGAGTGCCCCGGTAACGGTAACGGCGGATCCCGCGGACTGCCATCTGCTGTTCGACCCGGTCGGCGGCCGGGTGTTCACCAGTTCATGCGACGTCGCGCGCGGCGCGCTGATCGCGTCCTCGGTGAACTTCAAGATGGAAGACGCTGCGCCCGGCAGCCTCGCCAAGGTTACCGTCGGCGACAAGTCGTTCGACTCAGTCAACGGCGCGCAGCTGGACGGCAAGACCTTTGCTGCGCAGCGCGCAACCTTTACCACTGCCGTCACCGGGGCGGTCGGCGCGGCCGGATATCCGGTCAAGGGGGCTAACCCCGCGGAGATCAATACACCGTTGATGATCGCGGTACTGACCTATCTCGCGATCCTCGTCACGATGGTCTATGGCCCGATCGCGGCTGCGCTGGTGGAATTGTTCCCCACCCGCATCCGCTACACTGGCATGTCCCTGCCCTATCATATCGGCAACGGCTGGTTCGGCGGCCTGCTTCCGCCGATCGCGGTCGCGCTGGTCGCGGCCACGGGAAATATCTACGCAGGACTCTGGTACCCGATCGTGATCGCGGCGATGACATTCGTCGTCGGATCGCTCCTGGTACCGGAGACCAAGAATGTCGACATCACTCGAAGGTGAATATTCGGCCGGGTCACCACTCGGCTAATCATATCGTCGCCAACAAACCGGCCGCGGAACGCTCCGCGGCCGGTTTTGCTTTCAGCCTGTCGTGCCGATAAATTGCAGCACGATCTCTCTGGCGTGCGGGCGCGCGCGATGCTCGATCAGATAGATCGCCTGCCACGTTCCGAGCGCGAGTTCGCCCGCGAGCACCGGGATCTGCAGCGAGGTCGCGGTCAGCATGGTCTTGACATGCGCCGGCATGTCGTCGGGGCCTTCGCTGTCGTGGCGCCAGCCGGCGTTCTCCGGCGCCAGGCGATCGAGCGCCGTCGCCAAATCGGCGAGCACCGAGGGATCGGCATTCTCCTGGATCGTCAGCGACGCCGAGGTGTGGCGGATGAAGGCCGTCACCGCGCCCTGTTTCGCGCGCGCCTCGTCTGCAAATTTCGCGATTTCGGCCGTGAGGTCGGTAAAGCCGCGGCCGGAGGTTTGAACGGTCAAGAGCGACGACACGATGGTGGCGGCAGTGACGGCAGATGGCGGTGAGCGGGAGAGCGATTTGGGTGAGGCCATGAACTCATCTCCCTGTCGTCCCTGCGAACGCAGGGACCCATACTCCGCGGCTTCTCTATTTCAGGCAGTTGGAGTTGATACCTATTACAAACAACCAACGGCGGTGGTTATGGGTTCCTGCTTCCGCAGGAACGACGGAGCTCTTCAAATCTTGCCGGAGACGTCCTTCTGCACCCGGTTGGCCATATCGACCAGCCGGCGCCAGGCCTGCTCCAGAAACGACATCATGCGATCCATGTCCTGGTCGCTCGGCAGCGGGATTTCGATCTTGCGCTCGCCCTCGGCCTTCGGCTCCGGCTTTTTCAGCGAGTCCGATTTCGGCAACGGCTCGTCGATCTTGCCCGACACTGTCGGTTCGCGCGCCGCCAGTTGCGCTTTCAGTTTTTCATTCTCGGCCTGCAGCCGGCCGATTTCCGCATCGAAGGCGGCGCGTTCGTCGGGCACGCTGTAGCAGGCCCAGCCATTGCCGTTATTGCTGCAGGTCGATACCGCGCCGGTCCTGGTATCGAGCCGGATCACGCCGTCCGCGACCGGCGACAGCGTGTAGTGGCCGTTCTCGGCATCCGGCATCTGTTCCGCGACTGCACCGCCAATTCCACCGAGACAGAGCATCAAGGTCGCAGCGGTGACGGAGCTTGCGAATTTCGAAGGCGACGTTGCCGTGATCATGGGAATGCTCCCGAGAAAGAATCTTCCCTGTTCTATACCTGCGAACGATAGGGCGCGCGGCCCGATTTCAACGCGTCCGCGAGCAATTCGATCCGGTCCTGACCCCAGAATACCTCGCCGTCGAGCACATAGACCGGCGAGCCGAACACGTCGGCGGCCAGCGCATCCTGGCGGTTTTGCTCATAGGTCGTGCCGATCTCCTCGGACGCGGAACGCTCGACCAATTGCTTGCCCGGCAGCCCGGATTCGTCGGCCAGTTTGATCAGGGTCGCGGCTTCGGTCAGATTGAGTTGGTCTTCCCACACCGCTGCAAATGCCCGCCGCGCGAACGGCTCGGGATCGAGACGGGCTTCGATCGCCGCGATCACCACGCCGTCGGCCAGCCGCGCGTTGAACGGCCAGTTCGCCGGCTGCAGATGGAATTTCAGCCCGCGTCTGTCGCGCCAGCGCTGCAGTTCGACCATCCGGTAGCGCTGCCGCACCGGATGTCGCTTCATCAGCGGCAGGCCGCCGGTTTCCGAAAACAGATCGACCAGCACCACCGGCTTGAAATTGACCTGGAGATTGTGGGTTTTCGCAACATCCCAGAACGAAGCGTGCCCGATATAGGCCCACGGCGATTGAAACGAAAAATAGTAATCGACCTGACGCGGCATGCGGGCTCCGGATGCGGGATTGGATGCTGCGGTCATCCCAACAGAGCCATCGGTACCGTGCAAGATCGATTCATGGTCGGATCTGGCTGCTGCACTGCGGTCACGGTCACGTCGCGATCCGCGGCTCGGCCGAATAAACCTCAATAAATCAATGGGATATATGGTTATGACGCAATCTTGACTTGGCCAGATGCGGTCAGTATGGTCCGCGCGGCTTTTGAGGGTGACGGGGCGTCATTTCCATCAACGCAAGCTTGTTTCGGGTCTCCACAGCATGGCTGAAGGCGCGAAAGACGGCGGAAATGGAAGTCGCGGTCAATCCTCCGACGAAGCTGCGCTTTCCGCAAGGCTCGGAAGTCTGGATCGCCGGTTGTCCGCCATCGAGGACAGCCGCAAGATCGGGACTGACCAGTCCGGAAACGAGCAGGAAACCGCCCAGGCCAGGGCATCCGCCATGGCCGTCGGGCTTCGCCTCTCTTCCGAACTGGTCGCCGGCGTTCTCGGCGGAGCGGCTCTCGGCTGGGGTATCGACCGCTTGCTGTCGATCTCGCCCTGGGGCCTCATCGTATTCTTGCTGCTTGGCTTCGTCGCCGGCGTGATCAATGTGATGCGGACCGCGGGTGTGATGGCGAAGCAGTCTGAACGGCTCTGACGCGGGCATTCGAAGCGCAACCGAACGTTCGACGCGATCCGAGTGGGAATCGCGAAACCGATAGACCGAGAGACGAATGACCGCCGATCCGATCCATCAGTTCCAGATCCACAAGATCTTCACCATCGGTCACATCGGCGGACAGGAAATCGCGTTCACCAGTTCGTCGGCCTACATGTTTCTCGCGGTGGCGGTGATCTCGCTCTTGATGATCGGCGGTTCCGCCGGACGGCAACTTGTTCCGGGCCGTATTCAATCGGTGGCCGAACTCAGCTACGAATTCGTCGCGAGCATGATCAGGAGCACCGCCGGCTCGGAAGGCATGAGATTTTTCCCGCTGGTGTTCTCGATCTTCATGTTCATCTGCGTCTCGAACGTGATCGGGATCATTCCCTACGCCTTCACGGTTTCGAGCCAGCTCATCGTCACCGCGGCGATGGCGCTGTTCGTGTTCTTCCTCGTGCTGTTTTACGGCCTCTACAAAAACGGCCTGAAATTCTTCAAGCTGTTCGTGCCGTCGGGCGTTCCGGTCTTCATCATGCCGATCGTCGTGCCGATCGAGGTCATATCGTTCCTGCTGAAGCCGATTTCGCATTCGGTGCGACTGTTCGCCAACATGCTGGCGGGTCACATCGCGCTGAAGGTGTTCGCGAGCTTCGTCGTCATGCTCGGCACGCTCGGCATCCTCGGAGTGTTCGGCGCGGTGCTGCCGCTCGGGCTGACCATCGCGCTGACCGCGCTGGAGTTGCTGGTCGCGTTCCTTCAGGCCTACGTCTTCGCCATTCTCACCTGCATCTATCTCAATGATGCGCTCCATCCGGGCCACTGATCCGGCTCGTCTCAACAAACCTCAACAAGGAGTTCGTTTCATGGATCCGATTGCCGCGAAATACATTGGCGCTGGTATTGCCTGCATTGGCATGGGTGGCGCCGGCGCCGGCGTGGGCATCATCTTCGGCAACTATCTCGCCGCCGCGGTGCGCAATCCGTCCGCAGCGCAGGGCCAGTTCGGCAACCTGATCTTCGGCTTTGCCGTGACCGAAGCGCTCGGCATCTTCTCGCTGCTGATCGCGCTGCTGCTGCTGTTCGCGCTCTGAGACCTGCAAAATAGCCGCCGAACAGGAGTAGCCCGTGGCTGACAGTCATGGCGATGCCAAGGGCACGACCGCCCACACCGAGGCAGAGGGCGGCCACAAGGCCCCCTTCCCGCCGTTCCAGAAGGACACCTTTGCCTCGCAACTGGTGTCGCTTCTGATCGCGTTCGTGGCGCTCTATCTGATCGTCTCGAAAATCGCGCTGCCGCGCGTCGGCGGCGTGCTCGACGCCCGGCAGAAGGCGATCGAGAACGATCTGGCCGAGTCGCAGAAGCTGAAGGACGCCTCCGACGCCGCGCTCAAATCCTACGAGAGCGAGCTCGCCGCCGCGCGTTCCCGGGCACAAGCGATCGGCGCCGAGACCCGCGAAAAGCTGAATGCGGCCGCCGAGGCCGAACGCAAGACGCTGGAACAACGGCTGACGCAGAAGCTCGCGGAGGCCGAGAAGACCATCGCGGCGACACGCGAGGCTGCGATGAGCAATGTCCGCGGTATCGCCGCGGACGCGGCTGCCGCGATCGTGCAGCGGCTCAGCGGCGTCTTGGCCGACGGCAAGTCCGTCGACAGCGCCGTCGATGCGTCCTTGAAGGGATAATACCGATGTTCGAGATGTTCGCCGAACCGGAATTCTGGGTCGCCGTCGCCTTCGTCATCCTGATGGGCGTCTTCGTCTATGTCGGCGTTCCCCGCACGGTGCTGAAGACGCTCGATCATCGCAGCGAGCGCATCAAGGCCGAACTCGACCAGGCGCGCCAGCTCAAGGAGGAGGCCGCCAAGGTGCTGGCCGATTACAAGGCCCGTCACGCCAGCGCCGAACGCGAGGCCGAGGCGATCATTGCCGCGGCCAAGGCCGAGGCCGAGCGCATCGCCGCCGAGGCCAAGACCAAATTGGAAGATTTCGTCGCCCGCCGCACCAAGACCGCCGAGGGCAAGATCGCGCTGGCCGAAGCCCAGGCGCTGACCGACGTCCGGGCCGCCGCGGCCGATGCCGCGATCGCGGCCGCCTCCACCATCCTGTCGCAATCGGTCAAGGGCGAGGTCGCCGATAATCTGCTCGCCAAGGGCATCACCGAGGTTCGCGAAAAGCTGAACTGATCGCGCCCGCCGGGCCCTCCGCTGCCGCCTACTTCTTCTTCCTCGCGGCCTTCGGTTTCGGCTCCGGCGTCAGCGCCTGCGGGTCGAAGCCGATATAGAAGATGTAGCTGTCGATCACGTTCGTCGGCGGCACCGGAAACACCAGGTCTTCCGCCACCAGGCTGAACGGCACGCTGCCCTGGTCATTCATCGTCACCGTGGTGCGGTAGACCTTGGTCATGATGGTCTTTTCCTGCACGCCGCCCTGCACCACCGCGACGCGGAGCGGGATTTCGATCGATGGCGGCGCACCCGACGGGCCGACAATGACCCGGCCGAGAATGCCGACCCGTGCGGTGATCTGGTCGCCGGTCTGCCGGCAGTCGCGCGCGGTGCGGGTGATCGAGGCCTGGAAGCGCATGTCGTTGCCGACCGCCTCCTTGCCGGGCGCTCCTACCGCATAGGTCGAGGCGCCGGCGCGGATGCTCACGGGGGGACAGACCAGTTCGCTGTCCACTCCTTTTGGCGAGGCCTCGCCGACCGCTTGCGATTTCGAGCCGCCGAACAATTGACTGAATCTGGAGCTGATCGAGGGACTGGAATTGGGATCGGTACCGGCATCCGGGGAGCTACCGAACATGCTGCCTCCGCCGCAGCTGGACAGCACCGCGCCCGCGACGACAAGCGCAAGGGCTACGCGCAGACGGCCCGCTTCGCCGGCGCCTGCCGCCCGCATCATCAGCCCAGTCCGCACCATCCGGATGTCCCCAGGAATATCAAAAAGAATATCAACGCCTTGGCGCACTTCTAGCGGCGTGCGGCGGGTTATAACAGCGCAATGACGGCGAACCCAAGGCGGCTGTCACAGTCTCGAAATCGAGGGTTAACCGCGAAAATCCTCGTGCAGCAGGCCGAACAGCAGATGGTCCTGCCAGACCCCGTTGATGCAGAGATAGCGCCGCGCCAGCCCCTCGCGGGTAAAACCGCATTTTTCCAGCACCCGGATCGACGGCGCGTTGGAGGGAATGCAGGCGGCCTCGATGCGGTGCAGGTTGAGTTCGCCGAACAGGGACGGCAGCAGCACCCGCAGCGCCGACGTCATGTAGCCGCGATGGGCATGGGGCTCGCCGACCCAGTAGCCGATGGTGCCGGCCTGCACGATGCCGCGCCGCACATTGGCGAGCGTAATGCCGCCGATCATGGCGCCATCGATTTCCCGCAAGATGATGAAGGGATAGGAGCGGTCGGCAGCGATATCCTCGGCATAGCGCCGCAGCCTTCGGCGGAAGCCCGAGCGGGTCAGGTCGTCGGACGGCCAGATCGGCTCCCACGGCGTCAGATATTCCCGGCTGTATTCGCGCAAATGCGCCCATTGCAGGAAATCCGACATCTGCGGGGCGCGCAGCAACAGGCCATGGCCGCGCGGGGCGAGCGCGGCCGGTCCGCTGGATGGAAGCCGAAACAGGGCCATGTGTGAACCTCCCCGATCGCCGGAGACTACTTGCTGCGCTTGCTTCCTTCAATGCAGCAGCGACTTCGCCTTCGACCTGGTCAATCCTTCCGCAAAAGACACCGCCGTGTCCAGACCTCTTCCGCTGCCCAGCGCCACCACCGCGGGCCGGCTGCGCGACAACAGGCCGCGCGCGGCGTTCCGCGTCGATTCCACGCTGACGGCGTCGATCCTCGCCACCAGCTCTTCCACCGTCAGCGGGCGCCCGTAGGCCAACACGTGACGCGCCAGCTGCTCGGCGCGCGACGAGCAGCTTTCCAGCGCCATCAACAGCCCCGCCTTCATCTGCGCCTTGGCGCGCGCGATCTCGGCTTCGGTCAGCGTTTCGACCGCGTCGTTGATGACGTCGACGACCACCTCCATCATCTCGGGCGCGTCGCCGGGGTCGGTGCCGGTATAGAGCCCGAAAAACCCGGTGTCGGTATAGGGCGCATGGAAGGTGTAGATCGAGTAGCACAGCCCGCGCTTCTCACGCACTTCCTGGAACAGCCGCGACGACATCCCGCCGCCCAGCGTATTGGTGAAGACCTGCAGCGAATACAGCGACAGGTCGCTCTGCGGCACGCCCTCCAGCGCGAGCGTCAGATGCGCCTGCTCGAGTTCGCGGTGCACCACCTTCGAGCCGCCCTTGCCGAACATCGCCGGTTGCGGCTTTGGCGCCGGCGCGCCGTCAAAACTGGAAAATTTTTGCTCGACTTCCTCGACCACCCGCTTGTGATCGACCGCGCCGGCGGCCGCCACCACCATGTCGGGCCCGCGATAATGCGTCGAGAGATAGCCGCGCAAGGTGTCGCGGTTGAACGCCTTCAGCGTCTTCGCGGTGCCCAGCAGCGAGCGCCCCATCGGCTGGTCCGGGTAACACAATTCGTTGAGATGCTCGAACACCACGTCGTCGGGGGTATCCTGCGCGGCGCCGATCTCCTGCACGATGACGCTTTTTTCGCGCTCCAGTTCGTCCGGCACGAAGGAAGGATTGGCGAGGATGTCGGACAGCACGTCGAGCGCCAGCGGCACGTCGGCCTTCATCACCCGCGCATAATAGGCGGTCGTTTCGGTCGAGGTGCCGGCGTTGAGGTCGCCGCCGACCGCCTCGATCTCCTCGACGATCTCCCGCGACGAGCGCCGCGTGGTGCCCTTGAATGCCATGTGTTCGAGCAAATGCGAGATGCCATGCTCGTTCGGCTTTTCGTCGCGGCCGCCGACGCCGGCCCACACCCCGAGCGCCGCGGTTTCCAGATGCGGCATGGTGTCGGTGATGACCGTTAGCCCAGTGGGAAGTTTCGTGACATTGACGCTCATCCGGCGACTCCCTGCTTCGCGGCGCGGCTGACCGAGCGCACGAACCGTTCGACTTCTAGCTGATCGTTGTTCATGATCTTGATGTGCTCCGGCTTTGTCATCAGCCCCTCGAGCCAGGCCGGCAGTTCCGGCCGCACGCCGCAGGCCGCCTCCACCGCATCGGGGAATTTCGCGGCATGCGCCGTCGACAGCACGATGTTGGGGATCTTCGAATCCGCCGTGTCGCGATCGGCGACCGCCAGCGCCACGGCTGTATGCGGATCGACGAGATCGCCGGCCTCGCGCCAGGCGGCGCGGATTGCGGCTGCGGTTTCGGTCTCGTCGGCGCGCCCGGCGTCGAACTCTTCCCGGATCGCGGCAAGCGTCGCATCCGGCAGCACGAAACGCCCTGACTGTTTCAGCGATGCCATCAGGCGACGGACTTCGGCCGCATCGCGGCCACTTGCCTCGAACAGCAGCCGCTCGAAATTCGAGGAGACCTGGATATCCATCGACGGCGAGGCGGTGGAATGAACCTCGCGCACTTCATAGATGCCGGTTTTCAGCGTGCGCGGCAGGATGTCGTTGACATTGGCCGCGATCCGCAACCAACGCACCGGCAGTCCCATCCGCTTGGCCACGAGGCCTGCAAAAATGTCGCCGAAATTCCCGGTCGGCACGGTGAAGTCGACCATCCGCGAGGGCGAGCCGAGCGCGACCGCGGCGGTGAAATAATACACCACCTGCGCCACGATCCGCGCCCAGTTGATCGAATTGACGCCCGACAGCGATACCGCATCGCGAAAACCGTGATGATTAAACAGCCCCTTCACGATCGCCTGGCAATCATCAAAAGTGCCTTCGACGGCGAGCGCGTGGACGTTGGAAGCACCCGACGTCGTCATCATCCGCCGCTGCACCTCGGAGATGCGGCCGTGCGGGAACAGCACGATCAGGTCGACATTGTTGAGCCCCGCGAAGGCATCGACCGCGGCGCCGCCGGTATCGCCCGAGGTTGCGACCACGATGGTGGTGCGCTGCGCGCGCTTCTCCAGCACGTGATCCATCAGCCGCGAGATCAGCTGCATCGCCACGTCCTTGAACGCCAATGTCGGCCCATGAAACAATTCCAGCAGGAACTGGTTGGGGCCGATTTGGTCGAGCGGAACCACGGCGGGATGGCGGAAGGTGGCATAGGCCTCGTTCGCCATGCGGCCGAGATCGGCATCCGATATCTCGCCGCCGACGAACGGGCGGATCACGTCGACCGCGACTTCCCAATAGGGCCGGCCGAAGAACGCGGCGATGACCTCGGGCGAAAGCCGCGGCCAGGTTTCGGGCACGTAGAGACCGCCGTCGCGGGCGAGCCCCGTCAGCATCACGTCGCAGAAGCCCAAGGCGGGGGCCTCCCCCCGGGTCGAAATATACCGCGTCAAACCGCCCTCCAAAGGCCGGTCTTTTCAGCAAGTCTTTGATATTGATAGATATTCGACATTTATCGATGACAAAGCCGGGCCGCACCATAATGCGTTTTGGGGTCGAGGGGAAATGCCACATTGGCGAAAATGAAGGTTCCGGCCACCCGGTCAGCCATGGCGCGCGGTGTTGCCCCCGGGCCATAGGTTCACTTTTGTACTTAAGCGCCGGAACGAATTTCCGCGCTGCGCGTGATACCGGCGCCGGAACACAACGGGGAAGAACAATGGCGGTCGGTAGGCAGTATGTGAAACGCCAGGCGGTGATGCTTCTTGAATTCGCGAAGCTGACCCATGATCCGAAGCTGGCAGCGACCCTGGTCGAAAGGGCTGCTGATCTGAAATCGAAACTCGATCAAACTGCGCCGCCGACCGATATGAGTCCGCATGCGCCCGATGTCGAGTCGTCGCCTTAGCGATCCAATTGTGCGCAAGGCAGTGGCGGCTCGTTGCGCCGGGCGATGACGAACGCGGACGATTTCGAATGGCCGATGCCGTCATTGCGAGCCAACGGGGCGCGCATTCGCGCGACCCGTTGGCTCGCAATGACGTTGAAACATGATTCCGCGATCTCGCCGCATGGTTTTTTGCGCGAGGTATTCCTTTATTTCCGCCCTCTCAAACAAAGGGCGCAGGGAATGCCGGGCGGCCGATGCGCCCGATAGCCGCGTGTGCAATGAGTAGTGGTAGAGCGCACACGCGTTGTCAGGTCACACCGGAATCACCCGGCATTCCCCACGCAATGGTTTACGGATTATGGGCGCGCTCTCCCCGGTGCTCGGGCTCTTTGGCCACCGTCACCCCTGAGAAGCTTGCTTCTCAAGAACTTGACACCAGCGTCGAGGTGCCAGGACCACGCGTCTTTTCCGTCCGCCTCAGATGCCTTCGTCAAGAGCACCCTCGGCGTCCACCGCATCCCGCCCCGCGTTGTTGACGTTGCGCAACGCCCCTTTGGTGGGGCGGGACGGAAAGCAATATAGGATAATCAGAATATTCTGACAACCAGAATATTTTTGCAAACGGGGCTTGACACGGCCGGCGGCGGCAGACGAAGTGATTTGCCCGACCGGGCAATCCGGGCCCGACGGCAACCGGCGAGGAACGCGATGGTCGGAAAACACCTGGACAGGTCACGGCGCAGCGTGATGCGCGTTGCCGCCGGCGGAGTTTCCGCGGCAGTCTTGATGCGGGTTGCGAAGTCGGACGCCTCGGACAAGATGACGCCGCAGCAGGCGCAATATCAGGACATGCCGAACGGCCTCTACAGCTGCGCGATGTGCTCGCTGTTCGAGCCGCCGAATTCCTGCAAGGTGGTCGAAGGCGAGGTCAGCAAGGACGGCTGGTGCAAGGCTTTTGCGCTGGCGGATTGAGCAGCGATGACCGTCAGGCCCATGCCAAACGACCAATCGGGATACATCCGTCGTCATCGCTTTTCGTTCGGTCGCCTGCGCCCCTTCGGGGCTTGTCAGGTGCGCGTCGATGACGAAAATCGAACCGGCGCAGCGCGATCAGAACTGTGCCCGCACATCGGGATGACCGCGCCACGATCCGCTTCATGACGTACAGTACCATTCCTGCGCGACCGATCATGCCAAGAAGGAAGATCATTGCGAACACGTCAATGTAGGCCATTAAATCACCGAGCAGCATCAGTTCGGGGGGAATGGGTATCCTGTGCAGGTAAGCAAATATCAGTATCAGGACGGGGATGAACGCAATGACATCCCGCAGGGTCAGCCGGTCTAAACGGGCAGCGAGCTGGACGACCAAAGCATCCCAGAGCCAATCACCGAAGGCTGCTGGCCTATCGACAGTCCACTTCTTCCAAAATCGATCCATAAAATCCTGCCCTCACTTCGCTTCCTTCCATACCATGGTTTGACAGGCTGGTCCCGTGGCGCATCAAGCATGGCATGACCGGCTCGTCCGTTGTTGAGCTGTTTTGATCAGACTCAAATCAGCTCCTTGCCATAGCCTGACCTTAACCAGGTCGCCCCATGTCCCCACGTTCCATCTATTTGCGAGACCAAGCCGACATTTGTCGGCGGCACGCCAAAAAGATCGGCAACGCTGAAACGCAAGTTGAGCTTCGAAAATTGGCAGCCGAATACATCGCGCGCGCGGTGGCGATCGAAAGCAAGGAGAATGTCCGTCACATCAGGTCAGGCAATGCGCCGCAGCAATCGTAGTAGCGAGGGCGGCCAGGATGCTTGGCCTATAGCGATCTTTCCCTGCTTAGAGCGTTTTCGAGCGAAGTGGACACCGTTCGTGTGAAGAAAACGCGTCAAAACAAGAATCCAGAGCCCCGTTTCGATTCCATCGAAACGAGAAAAGCTCCAGAGCGGGATGACTTTTCTTCGAATCGTCATCCCGCTCTGACTTTTTGATTGAGCATGATCTTTTCGGAAAACCGGTGCCCACTTTTCCGGATCATGCTCTAGTCAGTCGTCGGCAGGTTTCGCATCGTGAATTCGATCTGGCCGTCCGGAAGCTGCCGCCAATTCTCGACGACCGACAGGTATCCGGCCTGCGGACACTTATCGAGGATTTCGCGAGCTTTCAGACGCGCCGCATCAACCGGCAGCGTGAATATCCTGGTCCGCCGATTGTCAGACATCCGGTCAGCTAAATTCCGGGGACGAATGTGCATATGTGCTCCGGCTTGTTTTGAGCAACCGATCATGAGGGGCTGATCCTGGAAATTGAAGATTGGGCCACCGCGCCGCCGTCATTATCCCCGCTGTTCACCGCCGCGCCGCACCGAGAGCGAGGATGCGAGGTGTTTCGGTGCGTGTCTGCCCGGTGGATGACGCAGGAACCATATTCGGAAGTTGAGACGATCTTCGGGCCGTCGGGACATCAACGGCATCATCCTGGCTAGCCGATAGACCAGTTCACTCAAGCCGAGATAATGCCGCCAGGTGAGCAATTTTGACCGCCGTCCATTCCAGTCTCTGCCCTACGATGAGCTGACCGGAATCGGTCCGATGTCTCCGAATTCGATCTATTTGCGGGACCAAGCCGCAAAATGCCGTTGGCACGCTTATGCTGAAACGACAGAAGGGTTTTTCGCGTGTCTACAAATATCGATGTCGTTCAGGAACACGACGACATCATGCGCCCGCAGCTTGTTCCATTTCTATTGATCCACGCAGGGTGCGCCGCGGCGATCTGCTCGGGCGTTACATGGCAAGCGATTGCAATCTGCGTGGTCCTGTATTGGTCGCGCATGTTCGCGATCGGGGCCGGGTATCATCGGTACTTCTCACACCGGGCCTACGCGACAAGCCGGGTATTTCAATTCATCCTTGCCTTCCTCGCCCAAAGCAGCGCTCAAAAAAGCGTCCTCTGGTGGGCTGCGAAACATCGGCATCACCATTTGCATTCGGATACCAGGCGAGATGTGCATTCACCGCGGCACAAGGGCTTCGTGTACAGTCATGTCGGCTGGATTTTCGCTCGACAGCACGACGCAACCGACTTGCAGAAAGTTGCCGATTTTGCGTCGTTTCCCGAGCTGATGTGGCTACACAAATTGGAGGTTTTGCCCGCGATCTTGATCGCAGCTCTTTGCGTTTTTATTGCCGGGTGGACCGGGCTCGTGGTCGGTTTCCTCTGGAGCACCGTGCTTCTGTACCACGCAACGTTTTGCATCAATTCGCTTGCGCATGTTCACGGACGCAAGCGGTATGTCACGGGAGATGAATCCCGCAACAATTGGCTACTGGCTCTGTTTACGATGGGTGAGGGTTGGCATAACAATCATCACGCCTACCAAAGCAGCGCTCAACAGGGCTTCCGATGGTGGGAACTCGATTTGACCTATTATATTCTGAAGGTTCTTTGCTGGCTCGGAATTGTTTGGGATTTAAAGACGCCACCCGAGCAGGTGCTACGTAATAAGCAGCGGCTGGGATCACGAGTGATCGGGCGGGCGGCTGAGCAGCTCGCCGGACGTTTCAACCCCGAACAAATCGCACTTGCTGTCCGATCGTCAGTCCAGGCGTCCGAACTATCCGCGCTACGAGACTCGCTTTGCCGATTGCAGCATCGAGCCGAGGTGCTGCGGAATCTGCGTCTGCCCAAGATGCCGACTCGTGACCAGTTCCTGGCTGAAGCAAGGGCCATGTTCGCGAAGACGATATCCTTGGACGACATCGTCGACCGCGCCTACGAACTTCTTCTCGAATCAGTCGGCTCTCGATTGGTCGTTCAATGAGCCGCCTATGCCCTCTCCCCGCGAAGAGCGGGGAGAGGGAGTAAGGATGGTCACGCAAACACGGAATGATCGATCGGTCCGTTCGGCACCACATAGCCATAGCGGGTGTTGGAGGGCTCGGGGCCGGCCTTTTCGTATTGCGCCTTCATCAAGGCAAAGCGGTCGCCCTTGATGTCCAGCATCGCGCGCTTGGGCTGGATGTTGTAAAGCCGCGCGTTGTTGTCGCCGAAGATCGCGGTCTTGACCGGACCGTCGGCGGCCCCGAGCGGCGCGTAGCCGAATTTCTTCTGCATGGCTTCGGGGATTTCAAGCCGGCGCAGGCCTTCGATCTGCCATTGCGGCGCGCCGGTCCACAGCGCGTCGGTGCCCCAGCAGACGTGATCGGAACCGAGGCCCTTGATCAGCGTGCCCATCAGCGCGGCGCAGACGTTGGGTTCGGCGACCAGCGTGGTCGCGAACAACTGCCCGACGTCGCCGTAGACGTTGTTGACGCCGTACTGCGCGGGGATGTCGGCGAGATCGCTGGTCCATGAAATCCGCCCGGTGCGCTCGAACTCGGCCAGCGCCACCTTGGGATCGCCGCCGACATGGCGGTAGGCGGAGTGATAGATGACGAAGTTGAGCTGCGGCCAGTCCTTGGCCGCCTGGCCGACGTCGGAGACATCGGCAAACCCGCGCAGATTGGGGAACGACTTCTCGACGCCGGGCGGAAACAGCCCCTTGTGGATGCAGACATTCTTGATGCCGGCCTTCACCATCTTCTCGTAGCCCTTGTAGGCGACCTTCTCGTCGTCCATCCGCCAGGGATAATGGCTGATATCCTTGTGGGTGTTGTCGCCGATGGTGTAGCCCTTGCAGGATTCCGGTTTGAGTTCGAGCGCGGCGTCGAGCTTCTCGAGCCAGCCGGGCTGGCCCGGCGTGAAGATGGCATGGCAGAACATCCGGCGCGAGCCGGCCTCGTCGTTGACCTTCTTGCGCGCGTCCGCCATCTGCTGATTGGTCAGGAACCAGTCCTGTTCGATGTCGGAGGGCGCCGACGAGATCAGCGATATCTTGGTGTCGCTGTCGAGGAACATCTCCTTCTTGTAATTATTGAACTTCAGATCCTCGATGGTCTGCTCGTGATCGGCCAATTCCTTGTTCCAGCCGGCCTTGCCGACCGCCTTGCGCATCTCGACAAAGGTCATGATGCGGGTGTCGTCGCGCAGGAAATGCGTGTGCATGTCCATGATGAACTGGTCTTTCAGCGCGCCGGCGCGCTCGTCCGCCATCGCCGGCGTCGCGGCCTCCGCAGGCGTCGCATCGAACAGCGCGCCATAGACTTCGTTCATCGCAACGAAGGAGGCGGCCATGCCGGCGGCGGTCTGGAAAAACCGGCGGCGGTCCAGACCCTGCTTGGCCCCGAGGTCGTCGGCCATCGCCAGCAGCCGCGCCTCGACCTCGCGCTGCCGCTCGTTCTGCGGGTCGGGATAAAATTCATCGCTTGCCACGATCTGGGTCGGAATCGGCGTCTGATACGCACACAATTCGGACGGCATCAGCGCGGCTAGTTCTGCCTCGGTCAGTTGGCTGCTCACGACTTCTTCTCCCTGGTTCGCGTCCCCCGGTTGAGCCCCTTGGGTGGACGGCGGCAGACTAGACCTGAATTAGGCGGGAGCAAGCCCCTTTTCCGATCGTGATCGCGCTGCCGTGATCCCCGTTCCGCGCTCCCGAACTTGATCACCGGCCGAACCAGGTGATGGCGCGGGAACGACACCTTGCCAAGCCTTGACAGGAAGTGTCAGATTGCTTCAGTTGTCGACGTTTGGGAGTGCCGGTCACGTCGGCCGGCAAAGGGAATTTGGTACGGTTCGCCAGTCGTTCGCCGCGAGCCAAGTCCAAAGCTGCGCCCGCAACTGTAGGCGGTGAGTCCTTCTTCGAAATGCCACTGGGCTTGTTCAGACCAAGCCCGGGAAGGCGGAGAAGGGTTACGACCCGCGAGCCAGGAGACCGCCCTGAACACGTCATCCTTCCGGCGCGCGGTGCGCGCGCATGGGGCGGTTCTTTCGCTGCGGTGACATCGGATGTCTTGCGGATGGAGGGGCCCGCCATGGCTGCGCTTGCGAAATCGATTGTCCCGGCCAATGGCACCAGGCCCGAACGGCTCGGCTTTCGCGCCCGCATCGTCGGAATCTACGGCTTTCTCATCTCAGCCAATCTCGCGGCCTGGATCTGGGCCTTCATTGCATTCGCCCATCAGCCGGTCCTGATTGGAACCGCGGTGCTGGCCTATAGCCTGGGGCTGCGTCACGCCATCGACGCGGATCACATTGCAGCCATCGACAACGTGACGCGGAAGCTGATGCAGGAGGGCAAACGGCCGGTCGCGGTCGGCTTCTTCTTTGCATTGGGACATTCGACGGTCGTCGTGGTCGCTTCACTTGCCGTTGCGCTGACCGCGAACGCGGTGAGCGATCAGCTTGCCGGCTACCGCGAGATCGGCGGCATCATCGGGACCTCGGCGTCGGCGCTGTTTCTGTTGCTGATCGCCATCGCCAATATCATCGTGCTGCGCGGCGTCTATCGGACTTTTCGGCTGGTCGAGCGCGGCCAGATCGTGACCGAAGAGGACATCGATGCGCTGTTGCAGCAGCGCGGCTGGCTGGCGCGGCTGTTCCGGCCGCTGTTCCGGTTCGTTTCACAGAGCTGGCATCTCTATCCGATCGGCCTGTTGTTCGCGCTCGGTTTCGAGACCGCGAGCGAGATCAGCCTGTTCGGCCTCTCGGCCCAGGCTTCCAATGCGGTCTCCAGTTGGTCGCTGCTGATTTTCCCCGCCTTGTTCGCGGCCGGCATGACGCTGGTCGACACGTCGGACGGCGTGCTGATGCTCGGCGCCTATGGCTGGGCCTATCGCAATCCGCTGCGCAAGCTGTTCTACAACCTGACCATCACGTCGGTATCGGTGCTGGTGGCGCTATTGGTCGGCGGCATCGAGACGCTCGGTCTGATCGCGGATCAATTTCACCTGCGAGGCGTTTTCTGGAATGCGGTCTCCGGCCTGAACGACAATTTCGGCGCGCTCGGCTACGCGATCGTTGCGCTGTTCGTCGCAAGCTGGGGGATCTCGTACCTCGTCTATCGCTTCAGGCGGAGCAGCCGTTACGCCGGGACGTGATCGCCGGAAGTTTCGAGCTCGTGATATTTCCGACGACGCTCGCGCTTCGAATGGCACGGGCTTCGACGGGATCGACCATCTTCATATGATTGTCATACTTCAAGATTGATTGAAGGCTGTAGCGCATCGTTCTCTGAAGTTCCATATGCGCGTGGGGCTAGAACAAACTAGCGAGAACAGAGAACAAGATGAAGAAACTTTTAGTATTGGCGAGCGCGAGCACGGCAGGCCTGGTCGCAGCGATTGCTTTCGGCGCGATCAACATGCCCAGCGCAAAAGCCGGCGAGTATTGCCGCACGGATCCCAGCGCCCATATGAGGAGCTGCGGCTTCGACACCATGGAGCAATGCCTGGCGATGAGGTCCGGTATCGGCGGCGACTGCGCCCGCGATCCGTTCCTCAGCGACAACAAAAACGCCCTCGCCTATCAGCCGAAATCCCCGCATCTGCGCGGCCGCGCCCATCACGCTGGACGGGTGACCGACGGCGACAAATAACACCCCGAACCGACGACAGTTACAGACCCGGTGACGCAGGGCCGCGCAGATTTGTCTGCGCGGCCCTCGTCCCCGACGTGTGAACTCAGCGAAGCTGCAATTCCAGCAGCGGCACGAATTGCTGGCCGCTGTGCATGTCGCGCTCATGCACGCCGCCCTGCGGCGTGGCGCGCGGGTAGGAGATTTTCACCATGCTCAGGGATTTTACTGCGAAGCGGCGGACGAGCGCGGCATCGACGCCGTAGATGGCGGCAACGGCGTCTGCGGAGATCGCAGGGTCGTCGTGGTATTTCGCATAGCTTTCAGCGCCGTCGAAGAACAGATCGACCGTCACCCAGAACGGGCCGGCGTTCTTGGAGCGGACATACCGGCAGAAGTCAGCGAGCCTGGGCACTTGCGGCCTCTCTCGGCGCCACCGACAAATCGACCCAGCGGGTGCGCGCCAGCTCGAAGGGCGAGGCGGTGTGGACCACGTGGTTGAGATGAAACTCGAAGACCTGGCCGCGTTCGACTTCGGCCGGCGAAAACGGGAAGGCGTAGCTCGGTATTTCCGTGCCCTCGCGCACCGGAAAGTGGAAGAACAGCGGATTGCACACACGGGCTGCTTCGGTCGCCATCGCCTGCGTCGGCGCCGTGGCCACGAACATCAGCCCGATCTCGCGCGGCGGGGCGGCATTGCCGCTTGCGGGACGCCCCGACACCGCGTTCCAGCCATAGGGGCGCAGCGAGATGTCGATTGCGGCAGCCTCAGGCCCCATGGTGCGGGCCATGCGCGCGCGCAGGCCGGCTTGCATGCGCGCGACGAAGGAGTCCACATCTTCCAGCACGTCCGGATCCTCGATGCCCACCAGCATGAAGGTCTGGAACGGTCCGCCGCCGGCGCCTTCCAGTTTCATGGTGTAGGATTTCGGCTCCCAGCGCGAGCCGGTGACGCGGACGCGCCGCTCGTCGAGGGCGCTATACTCGGCACAGGTGACGTCGAGCACGCCGCCGGGCTCCGCCAGCCGGAACGGATCGCTGTTCTCGTAGAGCATGTGCGCGGAGACGGTTTCCGGCGTGCAGCGATTTTCCGGCGACAGCGGCTCGATGGTGAAGCCGTGGCGGTCGATGCTCATCATCACGCCGGGATTGGTGGGGTTGATGGTGCAGAGGCCGCCGCACTCGGCGATCTTGGCCGCATGCCAGGCGGCAGCCGTGTCGACACCGTGCATCAGCGGGAAGGCAGCCAGCACCGCGGTGTCCGTGGTGCGGCCACCGAGCACGATGTCGGCGCCGGCTGAAATCGCGGCCATGTAAGGCTCCGGGCCCAGCAGCGCGACAATGTGGGAGCAGGCGTCGAGACTCCGGTCGCTCAGCGGTCCGGCCGGCGGCAGCGGCGTCACCTTGCCGCCGGCGTTGCGGACCTTGAGATCGGCCGCGCTCTGTTCGGAATAGATCACCGCGATCCGCGGGCTGTCGCCCTGCTCGCGCGCCACCTCCATCGCGATCTCGAGCGTCTCATCGACCGCCATGTCGCAGCCCGACGTGCCGCAGGAGCCGATCAGCAGGGGAATGCCGGCGCGGCGGCGCGCGTCCATCAACAGCGACAGGTCGCGCTTGACCGATCCCCGTCCGTATTTCGACCGACCGGTCGCAAGGTACGCCGGGCCGCTGTCGGTGGAGCCGGCGTCAATCGCGATGGCATGCGGCGAAAGCGCGAGCCCCGCCTCGATCTCACGGGCGCTGACGCCCCATCCCAGTACGCCGGCCGGCACCAGCACGCGAATGCACGGGTCTTTCTGGGCAATCATGCGGGTCGCACTTTCGGTGTCGCGAGGGAGGCGCGGAGCACCAACGGCTCCGCGCCCCCATCGCTGTTACCGCGAGATCTCTTCAAGCTCAAGGTCGAGCGTGCGCGGTCCCCAGCCACCGATCGAGATCACCACGATCGTCATCGCCACCGCGATCAGGCCGAACACGCCCTTGGTGCCCGCATTCTGCAGGAAGAAGGCGATGATGAAGCTCGCAAACACCGCGCTGATCCGGCTCAGCGAGTAGGTGAATCCGACCGCGCGGGCGCGGATCCGGGAGGGGAACAACTCGCTCTGGTAGCCGTGGAACGAGTAGGACAATACGTTGTTCGAGAGCGTGATCAGCACGCCGAACAGGATCAACAGCGACATCTCGTGCTGGTACGCGAACAGCATGCCGAACACGCCGATGCAGCAGGCCGCCCCGACCAATTGCCATTTTCGCTCGAACCTGTCGGCAAAGCTCATCGCCAGCAGCGGACCGAAGGGGTTGGCGATGGCGATGATGAAGGAATAGAGCAGGCTGGCGCCGAGATTGATGCCGGTCTGCTGGGCGATCAGCGTCGGTACCCAGGCCGCAAAACCGTAGAAGCCGAAAGTCTGGAAGAACTGGAAGATCATCAGCATGATGGTGCGGCCGCGATAGCGCGGCTCGAAGGCCTCGGCCAGGCGGCCGACCGGCTGAAAATCCTCCACCGCATGGATTCCCGGCGCCGGCAAGGGCTTGCCGCCGAGGTCGGCAACGACCTTGGCCTCGATCGAGGCGGTGATCGCGTCGGCCTCGTCGAGCCGTCCCTGGTTGATCAGCCAGCGCGGGCTTTCCGGGATGCCGCGGCGGATGAACCAGACCGACAGCGCGCCGGTTGAGCCGATCGCGACCACCCAGCGCCAGCCTTCAATCCCGAACGGGCTGATCGGCACCAGCATGTAGGCGACGAACGCGACCACGGGCACGATCGAGAACTGGACGGCCTGGTTGAAGGCGAAGGCGCGGCCGCGCATCGATTTCGGCACCAGCTCCGAAAGATAGGTGTCGATCGTCACCAGTTCCACGCCGATGCCGATGCCGGCGATCAGCCGCCACAGGCAGACGCCGAAGCCTGTGTCCTGGAACGCCATCACCAGCGTCGCCGCGCTGTACCACAGCATCGAATAGGTGAAGATCGTTCGCCGTCCGTATCTGTCGGCGGCATAGCCGAACACGAAGGTGCCGATGAAGAGGCCGGTGAAGGTCGCGGCCACGAACAGCGCCGGGCCGGTGAAGATGCTGACCGATACGCCGGTGAGCAGACCTGCCTTCATCAGGCCGGGAATGACGTAGGCGGTCATGAACAGATCGTAGAGTTCGAACATGCCGCCCAGCGACAGCGTCGCGATCAGCAGCCACACATGCCGCGTCCCCGGGAGCCGGTCGAGGCGTGCGAGAATGGCGGCCGCGCGCGATTGACCGGATGCGTCCATCGTCATCTTGATTCCTCCCTGAATTTTTTTCGACCGCCGCCCGCAAGGCCGACCGGTCTATTGTCCCGGCAAGCATGCCCTGTTTTTTCACATTCCAGTAGGGGGGCTGCGCGGATATTGTCTTCGCCCTTTGGCTAGGACGCGCATCTCGCGGCCGCACGGTGATCGGCGAAGTGAAGGGAAGCGGAATTGCTGCAGCGCAGGAGGGTTGATCCCGCACTCGGTTCAAAGGTGCCTTGCGGGATCGGTCTTCAGGCGTCCCGCCTTAGCGCCGCGATCGCCTCGGACGCCGACACGATGCGGGCGAATTCGCTGTTCAGATTCGAAAGCGTCATGGCGTGGATTTCCTCGGCGGAATGGGCGTCGCCATCCGGGCCTGTGCGATCGAAGGTCCAGGTGGCGTCGCGCACCAGACGCGCATCGAAGCCGAGATTGCCGGCCATCCGCGTCGTCGTCTCCACGCAGTGATTGGTGGTCGCGCCGCAGATCACCAACGTCTGGATGGCTTTGTCGCGCAGTCGCCGTTCCAGGTCGGTGCCGATGAAGGCGCTGTTCACTTTCTTGACGATCACGGGCTCGCCGCTGATCTCGCGGGCCTCGTCCTTGACCGCAAAGCCCGTGCTATCAGGCAAGAACGAGGAGCCGGGACGCGTGCCCTGATGGCGGATGTGGAAGATCGGCAGCCCGCGAGTTCTGAATGCCGCCAGGAGATCGACGATCCGCGCCACGGCCTGCGGATTGTTGCGCCGCTTTCCCGCAGCCTCCCATTCATCGAAGGCGCGCTGCACGTCAATGACAATGAGGGCGGGGTCAGGCGAAGGAGGGCTGCTCATGGCGCGAAATCCAGGCAAGCGAAACGGCATCCAGATGTGCCATGCGCGCGGCAGATTCGAAACGCCTTTTTTGCCTCGTTTCCGGACGCAGTCTGTAGGGTGGGCAAAGCGAAAGCGTGCCCACCATCTTCGCTTGCGTCAGCAATGGTGGGCACGGCGCAAATGCGCCTTTGCCCACCCTACCCAATCGGGCCGCGCCGCTGCGCCCTCACCCACACGGCGAACGCAATCACCACCGCGCCCGCCAGCGTGAACCAGGTGATGGCGTATTGCATGTGATCATCCTTGAGACGGACCTCGAGCGGGCCGGGTTTCGGGATGCCGCTGGAAGGCACCGGCGCCTCCAGATCGATGTAGAACGGCGCGACTTCGCCCCAGCCGAGCGCATGCGCCATCGAAAGATGATCGCGGGTGAACCACAGCCGTTTTGTCGGGTTTTCCGCCGGCGTCAGCACGCCGGCCGCTTCCGGGAAGCGGATATAGCCGGTCAGCGCGACCGCCTCGCCGGTGACGAGCGGTTTGACGGCGCGATCCTGTCGCGCGCGATCCTGCATGGTGTTCGGCACGAAGCCGGCGTTGATCGCGACGCTCTCGCCGCTCGGAAGCCGCGCCGGCAGGAAAGCCCAGGTGCCGGGGCCGGAAACATCCGCGCGCACCGCGGAGCCGGAGCTGTAGACCATGGCGTCCGGACCGGGTTCATAGGTCGCGTCAAATCGGACGCGGCGGAATTCGTCCTTGGCCGGCGTCAACGTCGCCCATTGCGCGGATGGCGGCAGCGGCGAAGGCTCGGCGGCGAGCCGCTCGTCGAGCGCTGCGATCAGCGCGTGCTTCTCGACCCGGCGCTGCAATTGCCAGACCCCGAGGCCGACAAACAGCGCCACCATCGCCAACGTGAAAACGCCAAAGCCATTGACGCCGCGCCGTCGTGCCGTCGTCGCCATCATTTCGGCTCGCGATCGATCAGCCGGCCGGGCGCGGCCTTGTGATGGAATTGCAGCGCGATCAGAAGCGACTTCATCGCGCGCAGCGGCAACAGCGTGGTGGCAAGAATCAGCGGCACCCACAGCACGGCGTGAACCCACAGCGGCGGCTGGTATTTGACTTCGACGATCAGCGCGCAGGCCACCACGATGGCGCCGGCCAGCATGATGATGAAGACCGCCGGCCCGTCGCCGGTGTCGATGAAGGTGTAATCCAGCTCGCAGGCCTCGCAACGCGGCCGCAGATCCAGGAAGCCTTTGTAGAGCTTGCCCCTGCCGCAGCGCGGGCATCGGCAGGCAAGCCCGCGCAGCGCACTCTCGGTCAGTGTGGGTGAGGGCTGGTCCGGCACGCGCTCTCCTTTCCCTGTTGTCATGGGGACGGGGCAACAATTGATGACTCGTGTCCCGGACGCGGTGCAGCGCTCTTCGCGCTGCTCCGCAGAGCCGGGACCCAGATCTTATTGTGCCGCATGGGCCCCGGATCAGCAGCGCACCACGCCGCACGTGCGGCGCGCTGCGCAGCATCCGGGGCACCAAGCAAAAGGGCGGCCCTTTCGGCCGCCCCTTGTAGCACAATCGCTTCTGATCAATGCGCGCCGTGGGCCATGGTTTCGGCGCCGTGGCCCCAGACATAGATGCAGATGAACAGGAACAGCCAGACCACGTCGACGAAATGCCAGTACCAGGCGGCGAATTCGAAGCCGAGATGCTGGGTCGGCGAGAACTGCCCGAGATAGGCGCGGATCAGGCAGACGGTCAGGAAGATCGAGCCGACCAGCACATGGAAGCCGTGGAAGCCGGTCGCCATGAAGAAGGTGGCGCCGTAGATGTTGCCGGCGAACGAGAACGCCGCATGGCTGTATTCATAGGCCTGCACGCAGGTGAAGGAGACGCCGAGCAGGATCGTGAGAATCAGGCCATATTTCAGGCCCTTGCGGTCGTTTTCCAAGAGCGCGTGGTGCGCCCAGGTCACCGTGGTGCCGGAGGTGAGCAGCAGCAGCGTATTGAGCAGCGGCAGATGGAAGGGATCGAAGGTTTCGATGCCCTTGGGCGGCCAGACGCCGCCGAACAGCGCGTCGCGGGTGGCGTGGACGGGATCGCCGGGAAACAGCGCCGAATTGAAGAAGGCCCAGAACCAGGCGACGAAGAACATCACCTCCGAGGCAATGAACAGGATCATGCCGTAGCGGTGGCTGATCTGCACCACGCGGGTATGATCGCCCTTGAACTCCGCCTCGCGGATCACATCCGTCCACCAGCTCGCCATGGTGTAGAGCACGCCGATGGTGCCGATGCCGAACACGATCGGCGCCGCGCCGTACATGTGATGCATCCAGCTGATCGCGCCGACCGCCATGATGAAGGCCGACACCGCGCCGACGATCGGCCACGGCGAGGGATCGACGAGGTGGTAGTCGTGATGCTTGACTTGCGCCGTAGCCATTTTCGCTCTCTCCGTTGGCGGTGCCCATTGGGCACGTCTTCGTCTCAAAAATCAAATCCCAGGATATCGACGAGCCTGGGTCTCAGAGGTTTCCCTTACAGGTTTCCTTTGGGCTTGTCGGGCTCGGTCGCGGCCACGGGCTTCGGCGCCGGGTCGCGGACGGGGTAGAAGGTATAGGACAGCGTGATGGTGTTGAGCCCGTCATTGTCGCTGTCCTTGACGATCGAGGGATCGACATAGAACACCACCGGCATCTCGCGCTTTTCGCCGGGACCCATGGTCTGCTCGGTGAAGCAGAAGCAGTTGATCTTCTCGAAATACGCGCCCACCGTCAGCGGCGCCACGTTATAGGCGGCCTGGCCGGTGGTGGTCCGCGCCGACTGGTTGGTGACATTATAATAGACGGTGACGACCTGGCCGATCTTGATATTGATTTCGGTCTGCTCGGGCTCGAATTTCCAGGGCAGCCCGCCCGCGACATTGGAATCGAAGCGGATCGCGATTCTGCGCTCCAGCGGGGCGGCGGACGGCGCTGACGTTGCGACCTGGGTGGTGCCGTTGAAACCGGTGGCGCGGCAGAACCAGTTGTAGAACGGCACCGCCGCATAGGACGCGCCGACCATCAGCACCACCACCAAGCCGCAGATCGCGGCCACCAGCGCGTCGCGGCCGAGGCGCGGTGCTGATGGTGTTGGCTTCGGGGCAGGTTCCATATCCATCACATCATTTCAATCATAGCGGCCGGTTCAGCACGGCCGGCCCCTTGACGAGGGTGACCGCGAAAAACAGCACGACGAGGACGCCGAGCGCGAGCGCAATGGCGATCGAACGCTGACGGCGGCTTTTCTTCTGCGCCTCGGTGAGGACGATTCCATCTGGCCGGCGTTTGTCATCCATAGTGTCGTCATGCGCCCCCTACCAGATCGACGGCGCGATGGCACGCGCCACCACTTCGAGCAGCAAGGTCGCGAACAAGGCGAACAGGTACAGAATCGAGAACGCGAACAATTTTCGCGTGGCGCGCAACGCCAGGGTGCCCTCGCGGCGGCGATAGACGTTGACCGCGAGCGCCAGCATCACGGCACCAAGAACGAGCGAGGTCACGCCGTAGACGGCGTCGAAATAACCGAGCGGCCAGGGCGCTGCAGCGACCGCGACCAGCACGATGGTGTAGAGCAGGATCTGCAGCCGCGTCGCATCGGGGCCGGCGACCACGGGCAGCATCGGCACGCCGGCGCGGGCGTAATCGTCGGAACGAAACAGCGCCAGCGCCCAGAAATGCGGCGGGGTCCAGAAGAAGATGATCAGGAACAACAGCCACGGCTCGACCGACAGCGAACCGGTCGCGGCGGCCCATGCCACGACCGGCGGCAGCGCGCCGGCGGCGCCGCCGATTACGATGTTCTGCGCGGTCCAGCGCTTCAGCATCATGGTGTAGATCACGACATAGAAGAAGATCGTGAACGCCAGCAGGCCGCCGGCGATCCAGTTGACGAGGATGCCGAGCGTCATCACGGAGAAGAACGCAAGCGTCATGCCGAAGGCCAGCGCCTCCGGCCGGGTGACGCGGCCGCGCGGGATCGGACGGTTGGCGGTGCGCGTCATCAGAGCGTCGATGTCGCCCTCGAGCGCCATGTTGAGCGCGCCCGAGGCGCCGGCGCCGACCGCGATGCAAAGCAGCGAGGTGAAGGCCAGCACCGGGTGGACATGGCCCGGCGCGATCATCAGGCCGACCAGCGCAGTGAAGATCACCAGCGACATCACCCGCGGCTTCAGCAGCGCGATGTAGTCGCCGACATCGGCCTCGGAAATCCGGGGGCCGAGTTCGATGGCGTTGTGATCGACAACCGACACGTTCTGCTCATCCACTCCTGATCCCCGTCTCGTGCGACGGAGAACTTGAACCTCTGTCCGTCACTCTGAGGTGCGAGCCTTGCGGTGCACCTGCACCGCTGGGCGAGCCTCGAAGAGCGACGGTCTTTTGTCCTTCGAGGCCCGCGCTTGCGCGCGGGCACCTCAGGACGACGGCTACTGCACGCGCGGCAGCACTTCGAACTGGTGGAACGGCGGCGGCGACGGCAGCGTCCATTCCAGCGTGGTGGCGCCCGCGCCCCATGGATTGGCGCCGGCCGGCTGCTTGCGCGCGAAGGCGTCGATCAGGCCCCAGAGGAAGATCAGGACGCCGAAGCCGGAGATGTAGGAGCCGATCGAGGACACCAGATTCCAGCCCGCGAAGGCGTCGGGATAGTCGACATAGCGGCGCGGCATGCCGGAGAGACCGAGGAAGTGCTGCGGGAAGAACACCAGATTGACGCCGACGAAGGTGAACCAGAAGTGCAACTTCCCGATCGTCTCATTGTACATGTAGCCCGACATTTTCGGGAACCAGTAGTACCAGCCGGCGAAGATGCCAAACACCGCGCCGAGCGACAGCACGTAGTGGAAGTGCGCGACCACGTAATAGGTATCCTGCAGCACCCGGTCGACGCCGGCATTGGCCAGCACGACGCCGGTGACGCCGCCGACCGTGAACAGGAAGATGAAACCGACCGCCCACAGCATCGGCGTCTTGAACTCGATCGAGCCGCCCCACATGGTGGCGATCCAGGAGAAGATCTTCACCCCAGTCGGCACCGCGATCACCATGGTGGCGGCGACGAAATAGGCCTGCGTCGCCGACGACATGCCGACCGTGTACATGTGGTGCGCCCACACGACAAAGCCGATGCCGCCGATCGCGACCATCGCATAGGCCATGCCGAGATAGCCGAACACCGGCTTCTTCGAGAAGGTCGAGACGACCTGGCTGACCATGCCGAAGGCCGGCAGGATCAGGATGTAGACTTCGGGGTGGCCGAAGAACCAGAACAGATGCTGGAACAGCACTGGATCGCCGCCGCCTTCGGCGGAGAAGAAGGTGGTGCCGAAATTGCGGTCGGTGAGCAGCATGGTGATGGCGCCGGCCAGCACCGGCAGCGACAGCAGCAACAGGAACACCGTGACCAGGATCGACCACACGAACAGCGGCATCTTGTGTAGCGTCATGCCCGGCGCGCGCATGTTGAAGATCGTGGTGATGAAGTTGATGGCGCCGAGAATCGACGACGCGCCGGCCAGATGGATCGACAGGATGGCGAAATCGACCGCCGGTCCGGGATGACCCGAGGTCGACAGCGGTGCGTACAGCGTCCAGCCCGCGCCGACGCCGTTGGCGCCCGGCTCACCTTCGAAGAAGGTCGAGGCCAGCAGCAGCGCGAAGGAGGCCGGCAGCAGCCAGAACGAGATGTTGTTCATGCGCGGGAACGCCATGTCGGGCGCGCCGATCATCAGCGGCACGAACCAGTTGCCGAAGCCGCCGATCATCGCCGGCATCACCATGAAGAAGATCATGATCAGGCCGTGCGAGGTCACGAACACGTTGTAGGTATGGGTGTTGTGGAAGATCTGCACCCCCGGATACATCAGCTCGGCGCGGATCGCGATCGACATCGCCGCCCCGATGATGCCGGCGATGATCGCAAACACCAGGTACATCGTGCCGATGTCCTTGTGGTTGGTCGAATAGACCCAGCGCCGCCATCCGGTCGGATGATCGTGCGCGTGATCGTCATGCGCGTGGTCCTGAGCATGATCGTCGTGTGTCGCAGCCGTTGTTGCCATTTTCAAATCCCGCCTTGCCGTACCTTCTCGGACCTCGCGGTCCCGTCGCCCTTGTCCCTGCCGAGACGCGCCAAAGCCTTTCGGCTTACTGCGCGGCCGCGCCCACTGATGCGTATGTATTCGCCGGGTTGGACGCAAATTTCTTCTTCGCAGTCTCGACCCAATCAGCGAATTCCTGATCGCTCACCACCCGCACCGCGATCGGCATGAAGGCGTGATCCTTGCCGCACAGTTCCGAGCACTGGCCGTAGAACATGCCGAGCTTGGTGGCCTGGAACCAGGTCTCGTTGAGGCGGCCGGGAATGGCGTCGATCTTGATGCCGAACGCCGGCACCGCGAAGGAGTGGATGACGTCGGCGCCGGTGACCTGGACCCGGACGATCTTGTTGATAGGAACCACCACCTCGTTGTCGACGCCAAGCAGCCGCGGCTGCTTGTCCTGGGCGAGCAGTGAATCGAACTCGAACTTGCCGTTATCGGGATAGGCGTAGCTCCAGTACCACTGCTTGCCGGTGGCCTTGATGGTCAGATCGGCCTTGGGAATGTCGAGTTCCTGGAACAGCAGCTTGAACGACGGAATGGCGATGCCGACCAGGATCATCACCGGGATCAGCGTCCACGCCACCTCGATCAGGGTGTTGTGGGTGGTCCGCGACGGCACCGGATTGGCCTTGGCGTTGAACTTGATGACGATGGTGACCAGGAGCCCCAGCACGAACAGCGTGATCACGGTGATGATGACCAGGAGCCAATCGTGGAACTTGGTGATCTCCTCCATCACGGGGGAAGCTGCTCCCTGCAGCTTGTATTCCCACGGCGCCGGCTGCCCCAGTTCGGCAAAGGCTGCCCCGCTTGTCGCAAGCGCCACGCCTGCCACCGCCAACCCCAGCAACCGCCGCCCCGTCTGGCCTATCGACATCTTCATGCCGTTCGCGCTCCCTAACTAGAACCCCTCGGCATCGCGCCTTCCGGCGAAGTGCCGCACGATCCGCCCCCTGACAAACGGCCTTTGGAGGTGCTTTCTCGGGCACCTCGGCCGGATCGCTAGAACGCGTCGAAATCCAGCCTCTCAAACCATAATTCTCAGGCTGCCGCAATGCAGTAGTAAGACACCGCACCGGGCGTCACCGGCTATTAGGCCGATGCCACATTTTCCCGCAAAATCAGGCGAAAGCCGCACTCCGGCGGGCCAGGGCCGCTTGACAGGCCGATTGCCCGATGTAGGCAAACACAACGGGTTTCCGGGCAGCCTGATTCGCAGCCGGCGGGTCACGGATTCCGGCGCGGGGATTGCTTGGAAATCGCCTTCAAGGCGCCGTCATTGCGGTATCACACCACGGTTCGGACCGAGGTTTTAGACGAAATATCAAGGGATCGACCCGGATGGGCCTTTTGAAACTCAAGGCGGCGAGCACAGCGCAGCGCAGCCATGCGGGCGCGGTCTTTGCGCGCGGCCTGCGCCTTGGCCTCGCCGCGCTCGCGTTGGCGGGCTTGCTCGGCGCCGGCGGCGCGGCGCATGCGCAAGGCGCGGTCAGATCGACCCATGGCGACTGGCAGATCCGCTGCGACACCCCGCCCGGCGCGCAAGCCGAGCAATGCGCCCTGATCCAGAGCGTGGTGGCCGACGACCGCTCCAATGCCGGCCTGACCGTGATCCTGTTGAAAACCGCCGACCAGAAGAGCCGCCTGATGCGCGTGGTCGCGCCCTTAGGCGTGCTGCTGCCCTCGGGCCTCGGGCTGAAGCTCGACAATGTCGACATCGGCAAGGCCGGTTTCGTCAGATGCCTGCCCAACGGCTGCGTTGCCGAAGTGGTGATGGACGACAAGCTGCTCGGCCAGTTGAAAACCGCGAAAACCGCGACGTTCATCATTTTCGAGACGCCGGAAGAGGGGATCGGGTTTCCGCTGAGCTTGAACGGGCTCGGGGAAGGGTATGACAAGTTGCCGTGAAGCAACGGGGCACCTGATCCGATTGGGTTGAGCCAAATCACGATTCGTTTTTCTTTCGTCATGGCCGGGCTCGTCCCGGCCATCTACGTCTTTCTTACTATCCAGCCAAGACGTGGATGCCCGGGACAAGCCCGGGCATGACGAACTCCGCTAGAAGCGGCGTAGCGCATCTCGCACTACGAGGCGAAGAACCGAATGCGATTCGATCGGAAACAGATCGACGAGTCTGACAGCGTTCGAAACTGAGATTCTGGTCGCACAACAGGTTCATGTTGAAGCGATGATCGAGCGCCTCTCGCGGTCCGCGGCATAGGCTAGACAAGCCCGGATGTCGTCCTCGGTCAATTCGGGGAAGTCATCGAGGATTTGCGCATGGGTTTGGCCGGCGGCGAGCCAGCCGAGCACGTCCGCCACCGCGATCCGCATATGACGGATGCAGGGCCGGCCGCCGCGCTTGCCGGGGTCGATGGTGATGATGTGCCGGTAGTCCATGGTGAGGAGCGTAGCATTATTCCGGGCTTGGCGCAGCAATCCCAGCGTTGAGTACGGCTACTCAAGGATCGCGAACTATTCACCACGCATCATGCGCGATCAGTTTTCTGATGTCGCTTATCCGCCGTCGCAAGCCGAAATCACCAGTTATGCAGATGCGCCTCATGACCAAGTTTTAATAATTCCTGGCCGATCCAGAATGCCCAGTCGCGATCCGACGACGTATAACTGACAAAAATATCGGCCACGCCCGGTCCTCGCTGCGGCAATCCGGCCTCTCCGGCCCCCTCGCAACCCCGCCTGTGAAAGACTATCTTGATCCCAACCTTACACGCAACGGAACACTCCTCATGACCCCCACAACCTCGCTGCTCGACCGCGCCAATCTCGACCGTGATGCCGTGCGCGACCAGGTCGCGCGCGGGCTCCGAGGGGCCGACGACGGCGAACTGTTCCTGGAATATGCCCAGTCTGAGGCGCTGATGTTCGATAATGGGCGGCTGAAGCAGGCGACCTACGACACCAGCCAGGGGTTTGGCCTGCGCGCGGTCAAGGACGACGCGGTCGGCTATGCGCATTCGTCGGACGTTTCGCTGCCGGCGCTGATTCGGGCGGCGGATGCGGTCGCGGCCGTCCGCGGCGGCTATTCCGGCACGTTCGCGGCGCCGCCGGCGCATACCAATGTGCGGCTCTATGGCGACGAGAATCCGCTCGACGCGCCGGGTTTCGAATCCAAAGTAAAACTGCTCGCCGAGATCGACGCTTACGTGCGCGACAAGGACCCCCGCGTCCGGCAGGTCACCGTCAGCCTGGGCGCGACCTGGCAGGTCGTGGAAATCCTGCGCCCCGACGGCGAGAGCTATCGCGACATCCGGCCGCTGGTGCGGGTCAATATTTCCGTGGTCGCGGGCCAGGGCGACCGCCAGGAGAGCGGCAGCAAGGGCTACGGCGGCCGCGAGGGCTATGCGCGCTTCATCGAAACAAAATCATGGCGCGAGGCCGCCGACGGCGCGCTGCGCGAGGCGCTGGTCAACCTGGAATCGGTGCCGGCGCCGGCCGGCGAGATGGACGTGGTGCTGGGCGCCGGCTGGCCCGGCGTGATGCTGCATGAGGCGGTCGGCCACGGGCTCGAGGGCGATTTCAACCGCAAGCAGACCTCGGCGTTCGCGGGCCTGATGGGCCAGCAGGTCGCCGCAAAAGGCGTCACCGTGGTCGATGACGGCACCATGGCCTCGCGGCGCGGCTCGCTGTCGATCGACGACGAGGGCACGCCGACCAACCGCACCGTGCTGATCGAGGACGGCGTTTTGGTGGGCTACATGCAGGACCGCCAGAATGCGCGGCTGATGAACATGAAGCCGACCGGCAACGGCCGCCGCCAGGGCTATTCCCATGTGCCGATGCCGCGCATGACCAACACCTACATGCTGGCCGGTGGGCGCGATCCCGCGGAAATCCTGGCCTCGGTGAAGAACGGCATCTATGCCGCGAATTTCGGCGGCGGCCAGGTCGACATCACCTCGGGCAAATATGTGTTCCAGTGCACCGAGGCCTACAGAATCGAGAACGGCAAGCTGGGGGCGCCGCTGAAGGGCGCGATGCTGATCGGCAACGGGCCGACCGACCTGCATCGCATCACCATGGTCGGCAACGACCTCGCGCTCGATACCGGCATCGGCACCTGCGGCAAGAACGGCCAGGGCGTTCCGGTCGGCGTCGGCCAGCCGACGCTGCGGATGGAAAAGATCACGGTCGGAGGAACCGGCGCATGAGCACGAATAACGAAACCGTCACCCCCAAAACCTCGACCTGGCGCGGCCAGGTGATGCAGCTCGCGGCCATCGTCGCCGCCGTGTTCCTCGCCAAGGGCGCGCTCGCCGAACCGTTCTACGTGCCGTCGGGCTCGATGGAGCCGACGCTGCAGATCGGCGACGCGTTGCTCGCCACCAAATTCGCCTACGGCTATTCGACCGCCTCGCTGCCGATCCAGATCAACCTGCCAGAGACCGGGCGCGTGTTCGGCGAGACGCCGAAGCGCGGCGACGTCGTGGTGTTCCGCTGGCCCGGCGACCGCTCGCAGGCCTGGGTCAAGCGCGTGGTAGGGCTGCCCGGCGATCGCATCCAGATCCGGCAGGGCCAGCTTTTCATCAACGACCATGCCGCCGAACTCAAGCCGGACGGCATCGGCGAGGTGGAGGACGACAATGGCGCGCTCGAGCCGGCCCATCGCTACGTCGAGACGCTGCCCGGCGGCGTCAGCCACGAGATCTTCAAGATGCGCGACAATGGCCGGTTCGACAACACGCCGGAAGTAACGGTACCGCCGGGCCATCTGTTCGTGATGGGCGACAACCGCGACAATTCCGCCGACAGCCGCGTCCCGCTGCGCGAGGGCGGCGTCGGCATGCTGCCGATGGACGACCTGGTCGGCCGCGCCGACGCCGTGGTCGGCTCCTGGGACCTCGGCATGCGCAGCCAGCCGGTCTACACCTGGCTGTCGGGTTTCCGGCTCTCGCGATTTTTCACCGCGGTGCGTTGAACGCCGCAAGGCAAGTGCCGCTGCAGGCGTTGAATTTCGTCATTGCGAGGAGCGTAGCGACGAAGCAATCCAGACTTCCGCTGTGAGGCCATGGATTGCTTCGCTTCGCTCGCAATGACGGGGGCGCATGAACACCGACGACTTCCTCAGCCTGGCGCTGCGCAATCCGGTCAATGCGGCGATCGCCGATGAACTGCTTCACCTCGCGCTGCCGGATGCGTGGATCGTGTCGGGATGCCTGGTGCAGACCGCCTGGAACGCCCTGACCGGACGCGCGGTCGATTACGGCATCAAGGACTACGACGTGTTCTATTTCGATCCCGATACCTCATGGCAGGCCGAGGACGCGGCGATCCGCGCGGTGCAGGAGCGGCTCGCGCATCTCGGTGTTGCGATCGAAGTGCGCAACCAGGCGCGCGTCCATCTGTGGTATCCCGAAAAGCACGGCCTGCCCTACCCGCCGCTGCGATGCTCGAGCGCGGGCATCGACCGCTTCCTGACCAAGAATACCCAGATCGGAATCCGCCGCACGCGGCAAGGTCACGAGGTCTATGCGCCGAATGGTTTTGACGACGTCGCTCGCCTGATCGTGCGGCCGAATCCGGGGCCGAATTTTTCCGCCGCGAATTACGGGGCGAAGGCCGCGCGGTGGAAGAAGCTGTGGCCGGAACTCACGGTGCTAATGGCCGACGCAGAAATGTAGGGTGGGCAAAGGCGCTCTCGCGCCGTGCCCACCATCCCGACGCTTGCGCTACCGTGGTGGGCACGCTGCGCTTTGCCCACCCTACGCACTGGTTTAGGCACGCGGCGTCAGCTCGCTTCACCTCTCCCGCTTGCGGGAGAGGTCGCGCGCGAAGCGCGCGGGTGGGGGAATGCTTCCCCAAACTCGATGTCCGCGTAATGCTGAAGCACCCCCACCCCAGCCCTCCCCCGCGAAGAGCGGGAGAGGGAGAAGATGATCGCCCCCGCCGCTTGGGATCCGCCGGGACGACGCGGATTTATTCTTACCTCACCACTCCCGAGGTAAACCCGGCCTTACGGCGCGGCGGTTTGATTTCCTTTTTCAGAAAGCAGTGCGCTTCCTTGCCGACATAGCCGGCGCGCGCAAAGGTCCAGGCGCGGCATTTATTGTCCTCGGTGCAGGCCGCCTTGCAGGTCTCGTCGCTCTCGCCGCTCTTCATTGCAAAAGTGTGGTAATCGCCGCCGGCGCGGTCGATCGAGGTTTCCTCAGCGCCGTTGCGCGGCTCCACCACGCCGGCGCCGCGCACGCCGGAGACGCAGCAATTGTCCTGGACGCGGGCCGGCACGCTGCCCTTCAGCCAGCACACCGCGCCGCCGGCGACATCGGTCGGGTAGTTGAAGCTCCAGGCGCGGCAGCGCCGGTCGCGTTCGCAGGCCAGCGCGCAATCGGCCGGATCGCCGGAGGCAACCGGCGAACTCTGGTAATCGCCGCCCGGACGGTCGAAATTGGCCTGCGCCAGTGCCGGTCGCGTGGCGGCCGCGAACAACACGAGCATCAACAACCACGCCGTGAACAGGCGGCATCTCCCCATACGCTGTCGCTTTCGACTAATTGGACCTTGAGCCGCCGGTCGCGGCTTGCCATTTGATCGCCATGAACCTGTACGGCTGATGAACGGCGCCGGAGTCTGCGCTTCAAAACGCGGTCAATGCGCTGAGTTAGAACGCGTATTCGTCGTAGGCCGGCTCCACCGAGCCATGCCAGGGCCCGCGGAATTTCTCCAGCATCTCCTCGGCGGGCGCCCGCCCGGAATCGATGATCTGCTGCAGCGGCTCCAGATGGCGGGTCTCGTCACGGCCGCTGTGATCGAGGCGAGCCCGCCGGCGCAGCCCCTCATGCGACAGCCTCAAACATTCCTTGGCGACTTCGAACAGATAGCGATCCCTGATTCTCGCCTTGAAGCCGAGCCGCGGCACGTCATCGCGGAGCGCCTGACGCTCCTGCGCGTTCCAGTGCTTGACAATCTCCCAGGCCGCATCGAGGCTCGTGTCGTCATAGAGCAGACCGACCCAGAACGCCGGCAGCGCCGGCAGCCGGCCCCACGGCACGCCGTCGGCGCCACGCATTTCCAGATAGCGTTTCAGCCGCACCTCGGGAAAGATCGTCGACAGATGGTTGGCCCAGTCCGACAAGGTCGGACGCTCGCCGGGAAGGAAGTTGCTCTTGCCCTCGAAGAAGGCCCGGAACGAGGAGCCGGCGACGTCGATATATTCGTCGCCGCGCTTGACGAAATACATCGGCACGTCCAGCGCGTAATCGACCCAGCGCTCGAACCCCATGCCGTCCTCGAACGCCCACGGGATCATCCCGGCGCGCGCATTGTCGGTGTCGCGCCAGATCTCGGAGCGGAACGACAGGAAGCCGTTGGGCTTTCCTTCCGTGAACGGCGAATTGGCGAACAGCGCGGTCGCCACCGGCTGCAGCGCCACCGAGACGCGCAACTTCTTGACCATGTCGGCTTCCGAGGAGAAGTCGAGATTGGTCTGCACCGTGCAGGTCCGGTACATCATGTCGAGGCCGTACCGGCCGACCTTCGGCATGTAGTTGGTCATGATCTTGTAGCGGCCCTTGGGCATCATAGGCATCTCGGCCCGCGACCAGGACGGCGTCATGCCGAGCCCGAGAAAGCCGATGCCGAGCGGCGTCGCGATCTCGCGGACCTGCGCCAGGTGCGCCATCAGCTCACCTTGCGTCTGGTGCACGGTCTCGACCGGCGCACCCGACAATTCGAACTGGCCGCCGGGCTCCAGCGAAATCGCGCCGCCGCCGGTGACGTCATAGAGCCCGATGATGTTGCCGCGCTCCATGATCGGCTCCCAGCCGAGCAAAAGCTTCATGCCTTCGAGCAGCGCGCCGATGCCGCGCCCGCCTTCGTAAGGCACCGGACGATGGCCGGACAGCGTGAACGGCGTCTTTTCGTGTTCGGTGCCGATCCGGAATTCGGAAACAGGCTTCACGCCGGTCTCGATCCACGCCACCAATTCGTCGCGCGACTGCAGCGGCGTCATATCGATCTGGTCACGCGCCATGAAAATTCCGGATGTGGCGCGTTTCGACCGAACGCGCGCGGTAGAGGGGGTATCCGCGAACCGGCAGGTCCGAGGATGCGAGGGGTGCAAATGTTATCATCGGGCGGGCGCGCCGTCTTTTGCCGCGAGCAATGCCGCTTCGCCGCAGGAGCAGCCCAGCCGGTCGAGCAGGCCGCAGAGTTTGGCCGCGTCGGCATCCGACAGTTTCGAGCCGACATGCTTTTCGATCGCGGCCGAATAGGCGTTCCACATCTTCTTCTGCAGTTCGCGACCGGCCTCGGTGATCTCGACGAACTGGCCGCGCTTGTCGCTTCTGCATTCGCGGCGCGCGGCAAGCCCCTCGTCGACCAGCCGGTCGATCAGCCGCGAGGTCGAATATTGCGGGATCAGCATCTGCTTTTCGAGTTCGACCGGGCGCATTTCGCCCGACGGCGCGCGCGACAATTCGAGCAGCGCGTCATACCAGGCGAGCGGCGGGAAGCCGGCCTTCTTCAGCTCCTGCTCGACGGCATCCAGCACCTGACTCTGGACCCGCATCAGGCGGATCCAGGCGGCGGTCGCCTCAAGCGATGGTTTGCGTTTCATATCCCGGCTCATAGATGACGATATAGTGTAGCGCACTTAATGCAGCTGCATCAATCTTGACTATTCCATGCAGATGCATTTAGTAGCCCCACCGCTATAGCCAATAATCCGAGGGAAGGAAAATTCCGATGAAACTGTATTATTCGCCCGGCGCCTGCTCGCTTTCGCCCCATATCGCGCTCCTGGAAGCCGGCCTGCCCTACGATCTGGTGAAAGTCGACCTGCGAGCCAAGAAGCTCGAGAACGGCGACGATTTCCTGAAGGTGAACCCGAAAGGCCAGGTGCCCGCGCTCGCGCTCGACAGCGGCGAGCTCGTCACCGAAGGCCCGGTCATCGTGCAGATGATCGCCGACAAGGCCGCGGCCAAGAACCTCGCGCCGGCCCGCGACAGCGCCGAGCGCTACAAGCTGCAGGAATGGCTGACCTACATCAACGGCGAATTGCACAAGAACATCGGCCCGATGTTCTCGCCGGTGCTCTCGGACGAAGCCAAAACCTTCTTCAAGGACCGCGCGACCGGCAAGTTCAAATATGTCGACAGCCAGCTCGCCGGCAAGGATTACCTGATGGGCAAGCAGTTCACCGTTGCCGACGGCTATCTGTTCACGATGCTGAACTGGGCCGACCGGATGAAGTTCGACCTCGCCGGGCTGTCGAACCTGAAAGCCTACCAGGCCCGCGTCGCCGCGCGCCCGATGGTGCAGGAAGCGATGACCAGGGAAGGCCTGATGAAGGCGGCGTAAGGTTTTCGCGGATCGCGGAAATAGAGGGGGCCGGATCAATGATCCGGCCTTTTTTTCTTCGCCTCCCCCGCTTGCGGGGGAGGCCGACGCGCTCGATAGAGCGCGGCGGGTGGGGGCTCTCGACGCGCACGCCGGCGCTCTCGTTGGGCACCCCCACCCCGACCCTCCCCCGCGAAGAGCGGGAGAGGGAGCGCACCATGGCCTGCCGTCGCAGCTCAGCCTAATCTCTAGCTATCGAACATGATCACGCTGCGCACGGTCTTGCCGGCTTTCATCGCGGCAAAGCCTTCATTGATCTCGCTAAGCTTCAATTTCGCCGAGATCCAGTCCTCGAGATGCAGCCGACCGCGCATGTAGAATTCGATCAGGCGCGGCATGTCGACCCGGAAATGGTTGGAGCCCATCGACGATCCCTGGATCTTGCGCTCACGCAGGAAGTCAAAGCCGTGCAGCTCGATCTTCTGGCCGAACGGGATCATGCCGACGATGGTCGCCGTGCCGCCGGGCGCCAGCATCGCGAACGCCTGCTCCGCGGTCTCCTTGCGGCCCAGCACCTCGAAGGAATGATTGACGCCGCCCTTGGTGAGTTCGCGCACCTGCTGCACGACGTCGCCGTTCCTGGGATCGACGATGTCGGTGGCGCCGAGTTTCGTCGCCAGCTGCAGCTTCGCCGGATTGGTGTCGACCGCGATGATGCGGCCCGCGCCTGCGATCTCGGCGCCGTTGATCGCGGCCATGCCGACGCCGCCGCAGCCGATCACCACCACGCTCTCGCCGGGCGCGACCTTGGCCGTGTTCACGACCGCGCCATAACCGGTAATGACGCCGCAGCCGATCAGGGCCGCGAGATCGAGCGGCATGTCGTTGCGGATTTTGACGATGGCGTTTTCGTGCACCAGCATTTGCTCGGCGAAGGATGACAGATTGAGGAATTGATTGAGCTTCTCCGAGCGCGCCCAGGACAGCCGGTTGGAGACGCCCGGCATCATCTTCACGGAGGTGTCGGTGCACAGCACCGGCCGCCCCGTGGTGCAATTGTCGCAGGTGCCGCAGAAAACCGACAAGCAGGTAACGACGTGGTCGCCGGGCTTCACATAAGTCACGTCGGAGCCGACCTGCTCGACGATGCCGGCGGACTCGTGGCCGAGCACGGCGGGCAGCGGATGCGGATAGAGCCCTTCCATGAAATGCAGGTCGGAATGGCAAAGGCCTGCGACCGACGTGCGGATCAGCACCTCGCGCGGTCCGGGCTTTTGCAGGCTGACGTCCTCGATCGCCAGCGGCTTGTTGACTTCATACAGGACGGCGGCCTTCATCGGTGTTTCCTCTTTGTTGTGGTTACGTCATTCCGGGGCGATGCGAAGCATCGAACCCGGAATCTCGAGATTGAGTCCTCTTTATCTCGAGATTCCGGGTTCGATGCTTCGCATCGCCCCGGAATGACGGCTTATCTTAGGCTGCCGTGTGCCATTCGCCAACCTCGGCCGTGCCGACGGCAGCAATGGCAACCCTTGTTCGTTCCGTCCCGCGCTTTAGATGATATAGGTCATTTCAGACCAAGCGGGCGGCAAAGCCGGCACCAGAACTATCAGGAGGAAAGTCCATGGCGGACGTCTATCGCATCATCGGCGCCGAGATGTCGCCCTACTCGGTCAAGGTGCGATCCTATTTTCGCTACAAGGCCATTCCGCATCAATGGGTGTTGCGCGGCGCGGCAAGCCAGGCGGAATTCGAGAAACACGCCAAAATGCCGATCGTGCCGCTGGTGGTGACCCCCGACGGCAGGGGCATCCAGGATTCCACGCCGATCATTGACGCGATGGAGAAGCTTTATCCTGCGCCCTCGATCCATCCCGACGATCCCGTCGCCAACTTCATTTCCGCGCTGGTGGAGGAATTCGGCGACGAGTGGGGCAACAAATGGATGTTTCACTACCGCTGGGCCCGCGACGTCGACCAGATCTCGTCGGCCGGGCGGATCGCGCGGATGCGGGGACCCGCGGCCAGCGAGGAGCAGCACGCGGCGCTTGCCGGCCAGATCCGCGCCCGCATGGTGGACCGGGTATGGTTCGTCGGCTCCAATGAGACGACCGCGCCGCAGATCGAGGCCGGCTTCCTCGATATGCTCAAGCTGTTGGACGCCCATCTCGCGACGCGGCCCTATCTGTTCGGCGGACGGCCCGCCTACGGCGATTTCGGTCTGTGGGGCCAGATCTACGAGATGTGGACCGATCCAACCGCAGGCGCGCTGATCGGCGGCGGCGCGCCGCATGTGCTGGATTGGGTGCACCGCATGTTGTGGCCGAAGGCGGAAGGCGCATTCGAGGCTTGGACGGCGCTGGCGGCGACCTTGATGCCGATTTTGCAGAAACAAATCGGGGCACAATTCATGCCGTGGACCTGCGCCAATGAGAAGGCGCTGGCGGGCGCGCACGAGGAGTTCAGCGTCACGCTCGCCGGCAAGGTCTGGACCCAGAAGCCGCAGAAATACCACGCGCGTTCGCTTGCCATGCTGCGCGCCAAATATGCTGACGCAGCCGACAAGGCAGCGCTCGATCCCGTATTGGACGCCGCAGGCTGCCTCGAAGGGTTGCGCGGCTGAACGCTCACGATAAGGAAAACGCCATGGAGATTCCAAAATACAAAATCGCCCTGATCGTCGGCGCCGGCGAGGGCCTGAGCGCGTCGCTGGCACGATTGTTCGCCAAGCAAAATATCCGCCTCGCACTCGCCGCGCGGCAGATCGAAAAACTCGGCGCGCTCTGCAACGAGACCGGTGCCGGCGCCTTTGCCTGCGACGCCACCAAGCCAGAAGAGGTCGAGCGCCTGTTCGGGCTGGTGGAGCGCGAGATCGGTGCCCCCGACGTCGTGGTCTATAACGCCAGCGCGCGGGCGCGCGGCGCGTTTACCGATCTGGTGCCGGCGGAGGTCGCACACGCCATCAGCGTCAGCGCCTTCGGCGGCTTCCTGGTGGCGCAGCAGGCGGTCAAGCGAATGCTGCCCAACAGGCATGGCGCGATCCTGTTCACGGGCGCCTCCGCCAGCGTCAAGGGCTATCCGCAATCGGCGCCGTTTGCGATGGGCAAGTTCGCGCTGCGCGGCTTGGCGCAAAGCATGGCGCGCGAATTGTCGCCGCAGGGCATCCATATCGCGCATTTCGTGATCGACGGCGGCATCCGCAGCGCCGCGCGTGTCGAGGCCGCCGACCGGCCCGATTCCATGCTCGATCCCGACGCCATCGCGCAGAGCTACTGGAACGTGCTGCAACAGCCGCGCAGCGCCTGGACCTGGGAACTGGAATTGCGGCCGTGGGTGGAGAAGTTTTAGGAGCCTGCACCAGGACCAATAAGCCGTCATTGCGAGGAACTCTTGCGACGAAGCAATCCATCTTTCTTGCTGCGGCATGGATTGCTTCGCTGCGCTCGCAATGACGGCCGGGACGAACAGGAGAAATCATGACCACCGAAATCATTATCGACACCGGCACCAGCGAACTGCGCTGCACGATCCGCGACCGCGTCGCGGTGATCACGCTGAATCGCCCCGAGGTCCGCAACGCGCTATCCGACAACCTGACGCCAGCGCTGCGCACCATGATCAAGACTTGCGGCGAGAACCCCGACGTCGGCGCGCTCCTGATCACCGGCGCGGGCACGGCGTTCTGCGCCGGCGGCAACGTCAAGGGCATGGGCGCCCACAGAGACCAGAAGAAGCTCGCAATGTCCTATGACGAGAAAATCGCGGACCTGCAGGAACGCCAGCGCCTGCTCACCGGCGCGCTGATCTCGGTGCGCAAGCCGACGATTGCCGCCCTGCCCGGCCCCGCGGTCGGCGCGGGGCTGGCCATCGCCATGGCCTGCGATATCCGCATCGCGGCGCAATCGGCTTTCGTCTCCACCGGCTATCTGCGGGTGGGCTTAAGCGGCGATTACGGCATCGCCTGGCTGCTGACGCGGCTGGTCGGGACATCGCGGGCGCGCGAATTGATGTTCACCGCCGACAAGGTCGATGCGGCGAGATGCGAGGCAATCGGCCTCGTCAACCGCGTGGTGTCGGACGAAAGACTGCAGGATGAAGCGTTTGCGCTGGCGAAATCGATGGCCGAAGGCCCGACGATCGCGCTGCGCTACATGAAGGACAATCTCGACGAAGCGCTATTGTTCGATTTTGCCACGGCTCGCGACCACGAGGCCGAGCGCCTGATCCGCACCACCATGACCGCCGACCATCGCGAGGCGGTGCAGGCGTTCATCGAGAAGCGCAAGGCGATGTTTACCGGGAAATAGAGCCGTTTGGTGATTTCATCCTTCGAGACGCATCGCTCTGCGATGCTCCTCAGGATGACGTCCTGTAATCCTCATGGTGAGGAGAAGCGTAGGGTGGGCAAAGGCGCCTTCGCGCCGTGCCCACCATCGACAAGGAGCCATTTGAATGGTGGGCACGCTTCGCTTTGCCCACCCTACGATTCTCTCAAACCGCCGGTTGTAACGCGATCTGCGTTGCCGCCAACCGCCAGCTGGCGCAGGGAATCTCTTGCCGCGCGATCTCGATCTGCTTCTCGAACCGCACCAGCTTCCAGTCGTCGGGATTGTGCGCGAAGGCAAAGCCGGATTTGCGGGCGAGGCCGATCATGGCCGCGTTGGAGCGCAGGGTATCGCCGAACATCCGGCGCGCGCCGAAGGCTGCGGCGCGGCATTGCAGGTTGCCGAGCAGCACCTGGCCTATGCCCTGGCCCTGCCAGCGGTCGTCGACCGACAGGCCGAACTCGAAACGATCGCCGTCATAAGCGTAGCGGGCTTCGCCGACGATGGTCTCAAAACCATCGATGGTCATGGTCGCGATCACGCTGAACCGGTCGTCCTCGCCGGCGTGGGTGAAGTGCGCCAGCAGGTTTTTCGGCAACTCGCTGATGGCCCCGAGGAAACGATTATAGCGCGAGCGGGTCGTCAGCGATCGGAAATAGGCCTGCAGCGCCTCGGCATCGCCGGGCTCGACAAACCGCACCGCGAGCGCCTTGCCATTGCGCAGCCGCAGTATGTCGGAATGTTGCCGGAGGTCGTCGAGGCGAAGCATGGTCATGGCTTAATTTCCGTCGGTTCCGAAAGACGTCGGCCGGCGTCCCTCTTCAGGAGGCGACGCCGGCCTGGCTGCTGTTCAAGCCTGCCAAAATGGCTTTTCGAGTTCGCCCGCGATATCGCTCCTGGAAAGGCCGACGTCATGCAGGTCGCGCTCGGTCCATTCCGCCAATTCACGGCGCTGGCGCCAGCGTTCGCCCCAGACGTGGAACGTTTCCCCGAGCTGGGCGAGAAACCCGGAACCATGATGATTTGTCATTGAATGATGCGAATAGATGGACATGATGTCCTCCTAAAGATAAGCTGTTGAAGCGAATATCTGCGCAATCGGGCCTTTCGACAAACGACATGTTGTGCCGCTTCACATGAGATAAACTCATGGATAGGTGACCGCCGAATGACCGCCCGATTGCCTTCCCTGAACGGATTGCGGGCGTTTGAGGCCGCGGCCCGGCATTTGAGCTTCACCGTTGCCGCCTCCGAACTGAACGTCACGCAGACCGCGATCAGCCACCAGATCCGGCGGCTGGAGGAGGAACTCGGGATTCGCCTGTTCGTCCGGCAAAACCGCGCGCTGGCGCTGACGCCGGAGGCCAGGGATTACCTCCCCGGCGTCCGCGCCGCCTTCAACGACCTGCGCCTGGCCACCGACCGGCTGCTCCGCAAGGACGACGGCCATGTGCTGACGGTGTCGACGCTGGCCTCGCTTGCCGCCAAATGGCTGCTGCCGCGGCTCTCCACCTTCCAGGAAGCCCATCCCGGCATCGACGTCCGCATCACCACCTCGACCGGCCTGGTCGATTTCAGCACCGGCGATGTCGATGCCGCGATCCGCTACGGCCGCGGCCATTGGGCCGGCGTCCGCGCCGACTGGCTGATGGCCGATGAACTGTTCCCGGTCTGCAGCCCGGCGCTGCTCGCCGGCGACAAGCCGCTGCGCTGCCCGCAGGACCTCGCCGACCACACCTTCCTGCACACCAGCGGCGGTTACGACGACGACTGGCGGCTGTGGCTCACGGCCGCGGGACTGCCATCGAACATCTCGAAGCACGCCGGCGTCAGCTTCGATCTGATTTTCCTGACCGTGCAGGCGGCGATCGACGGCCACGGCGTCGCCATGGGCCGCACCTCCTATGTCGCCGACGATATCGCCAAGGGGCGGCTGGTGGTTCCCTTCAAGATCGCGCTGCCGGCCGACGCCGGTTTCTACCTGGTCTCGCCGGAAGCCAGGGCCGATCCGCCCAAGCTCAGGGACTTCCGGCAATGGCTGAAGGCCTCGGTCCAGAACAAAGCCTGAAAAACCATCCACGTTACGAGGGCAAAGCCCGGCTCGTTCGACGTTTTCCGGTTGGTCGCGCCGTGCGGACATGGCAGATTGTCTCACCAACAAAAACAATCGTCGGCCGGCGTGAAAACCTTTCCGCACCGGCCGCTTATGGGGGGACTGAAATTGCAGGACGCCAAGGGCGTAGCGCCCGCTTCGCAAGGCGCGACCGAAGGTTTCTGGCCCAAGGGCTGGTGGTCGATCGTCGATTACAAGATCGGCATCATTCCGGTACCGGTTTTCGTGATCTTGTTCGCGGTGATTGCCGGATTCGCTCTCACGGGAAAAGTGCCATCCGATATCCTGATGGCGATCGTTCTGCTCTCGATGGGCGGCTTCACTTGCGCCGAATTGGGCAAGCGAATCCCGATCATCAAGAACATCGGCGCTGCGGCGATCTTTGCCACCTTCATCCCGTCCTATCTCGCATTTCATCATTTGTTGCCGGACTCCATTCTGGATTCGGTGAAGGATTTCACCAAGGATTCGAACTTTCTCTATCTGTTCATTTCCTGCATTATCGTCGGCAGCATTTTGGGGATGGACCGCGGCGTCCTGATCAAGGGTTTTCTCAAGATATTCGTGCCATTGGCCGCGGGCTCGGTCGCAGGCGGGATCGTCGGCACGCTCGTCGGCGTCCTGTTCGGTCTCGGCGCTTACCATACCTTCTTCTTTGTCGTGGTCCCGATCATGGCCGGAGGCGTGGGCGAGGGAGCGATCCCGCTCTCCATCGGCTATTCGCAAATCCTGCACCAGGCGCAGGGCGATTTGTTCGCCCAAGTATTGCCGCCGGTGATGCTCGGCAGCCTGACGGCCATCCTGCTGGCGGGCACGCTCAATTACGTCGGCAAGAAATATCCGCATCTCACCGGCGAAGGGCGCCTGCAACCGGGCGAGCACGACGAACTGGAATTCGAGGAAGAGGATGCGGACGACCACGTCGACGTCACGACGGTTGCAGCCGCCGTCGTTACCGCCGTGACGCTGTATCTGATCGGTGCCCTGGCACAGCGGGTGCTTGGCTTTCCCGCGCCGGTGGTGATGCTGGTGATCGCCGTGTTCCTGAAGCTGGCGCGGGCGGTGTCGCCAGCGCTGCAGGTCGGGGCCTTTCACGTCTACAAGTTCTTCTCGACCGCCGTCACCTACCCGCTGCTCTTCGCCATCGGCGTTGCGTTGACGCCGTGGGACAAACTGGTGGCAGCTTTCACGGTGCCTTACGTCATTACGATCGTATCGACGGTGGTAGCGATCATGACGACAGGATTTTTCGTCGGGGGCTGGATGAAAATGTATCCGATCGATACCGCGATCGTCACCGCCTGCCACAGTGGCCAGGGCGGCACCGGCGATGTCGCCATCCTCACCGCGGCCAATCGCATGCAACTGATGCCGTTTGCGCAAATCGCCACGCGGATCGGCGGGGCGATTACCGTGACGGTAGTGCTGATCGTATTGACGCAGGTCGGCTAGGTTTCGCAAAAAGCTGTCGCCAATCCCGGCCTGTCCGACGCCCGGCGCGGAACAAAACCTGAAAAATCATCCACATTGCTGAGGCGAACCCCGCCTCGTTCGGCGTTTTCCGGTTGGTCGGGCGTTGCAGACATGGCAGATTGCCAAGCCAAAGAGAGTAACTGTCGGCTGGCGAAAAGCCTTTCCGCACTAGCTACTTCGAAACGGGGAGAGACTCGCCATGTCGCAGACATCCACATCACAGCCGCCTCAGATCAAGTCGCGCCTCGGCGCCATCCTGCGCGCTACCAGCGGCAATTTCCTCGAGCAGTTCGACTTCTTCCTGTTCGGTTTCTATGCGCCCCTGATCGCAAAGGCGTTCTTTCCCTCGCATGACGAGGCCGCCGCCTTGCTCAATACCTTCGGCGTATTCTGGCTGGGCGCCCTGATGCGTCCGATCGGCGCCGTCGTGCTCGGCGCCTATATCGACCGGATCGGCCGCCGCCTCGGCCTGATCGTGACGCTGGCCATCATGGCGATGGGCACGATCATCATCGCATTCTGTCCGACCTATGCCACCATCGGCGTTGCCGCCCCGGTCATCGTGCTGATCGGCCGTCTGCTGCAGGGTTTTTCCGCCGGCGTCGAGCTCGGCGGCGTGTCGGTCTATCTGTCCGAGATCGCCACCCCCGGCAACCGCGGTTTCTACACCTCGTTTCAATCCTCCAGCCAGCAGGTCGCCATCTTCGTCGCGGCCACCATCGGCTACATCCTGAACCAGAGCATGCCCACCGCAACCATCGAGGAATGGGGCTGGCGCATTCCGTTCTTCATCGGCTGTCTCATCATTCCCGTCATTTTCGTGCTGCGGCGGACGCTGGAAGAAACGCCGGCGTTCCTGTCCATGAAGAAGCATCCGACGACGTCGGAGGTCTTCAGTTCGGCGGCCGTCAACTGGAAGATCATCCTGCTCGGCATGATGCTGGCGGCCATGACCACCGTGACCTTCTACTTCGTGACCGTCTTTACCCCATCCTTCGGCAAGGAGTTGCACCTCTCCGCCCAGGACAGCCTGCTGGTCACCCTGATGGTTGCGGTCACCAATTTCATCTGGAATCCGGTCGGCGGCGCATTGTCCGACCGCATCGGCCGGAGGCCGGTGTTGCTGGTCATTGCGGGCCTCTCTTTCGTGACCGCCTATCCCGTGCTGATGTGGCTCACCGCCGCCCCGACGTTCGGCAAGATGCTGGCGGTCGGAATGATGTTCTCGCTGTATTTCGGCGTCTACAGCGGCACGATGCTGGGCGCGCTGGTCGAGATCGTGCCGGCGCATGTCCGCACCACCTGTTTCTCGCTGGCGTTCGCGCTGGCGGCGGCGCTGTTCGGCACCTTCACGCCGTTTGCGGCATTGAAGCTGACGGCACTGACCGGCGACAAGGCGTCTCCCGCCTATTGGCTGATGTGCGCCGCGGCTAGCGGCTTCATCGCCGCCATCGTGATCTACCGCAGCGGCGCGGTCGAAGCGCGCGAACAGGCGGTCGCAGCCCAGTTGGGGTGATTCCCGAAGCCGCGGGCCACGCAATCGCATGGCTCGCGGCTTTGATTTCCATGCAAACAACGATAACAAGACGGCATGGTCGACCTTAGCCGCAAATACGATGTGCTGGTGATCGGCGGCGGCAACGCCGCGCTGTGCGCGGCGATCAGCGCGCGGCGGCTGGGGGCTTCCGTGCTGGTGCTGGAGGGCGCGCCGAAATTCTACCGGGGCGGCAACAGCCGCCATACCCGCAACATGCGCTGCGCCCATGATGCTGCGACCGACATCCTGACCGGGCCCTATCCGGAAGCCGAATTCTGGGACGATTTGTTGCGCATCACGGGCGGCCAGACCGACGAGGAACTGGCGCGCCACATGATCGCCGAATCCAAGGACATATTGGGCTGGATCGTCGAGCAGGGCGTGCGCTGGCAGCCCTCGCTCGGCGGCACGCTCAGTCTTGGGCGGACCAATTCGTTCTTCCTCGGCGGCGGCCGTGCCATGCTGAACGCGCTCTATCTCACCGCCGAGCAGCTTGGCATCGACATCCTCTACGACGCCGAAGTGCTCGATCTGGAAATCGAGCACGGCATGTTTCTCTCCGCCGTGCTGAAGCAGGGCGACGGCCGCGCCAAAGTCAGCGCCGCGGCAATGGTCGCGGCCGCCGGCGGTTTCGAGGCCAATATCGAATGGCTGAAGCAGTATTGGGGCGAGGCCGCCGACAACTTTCTCATTCGCGGAACGCCGTATAATCGCGGTTCGATTCTGAAAATCCTGCTTGAAAAGGGCGTGCAGGAGATCGGCGATCCCACCCAGTGCCATGCGGTCGCGATCGACGCGCGGGCGCCAAAATTCGACGGCGGCATCATCACCCGCCATGACTCCGTCGTGTTCGGCATCGTCGTCAACAAGCACGCGATGCGCTTCTACGACGAGGGCGAAGACATCTGGCCGAAGCGCTACGCGATCTGGGGCCGCCTGGTCGCGGCGCAGCCGGACCAGATCGCCTATATCATCTTCGATTCCAGCGTGCTCACCAGCTTCATGCCGACGCTGTTTCCGCCGATCAAGGCCGACAGCATCGCTGAACTGGCCTCCAAATTCGAGCTCGATCCGGCTGCGCTGGAGAAGACCGTCGCCGAGTTCAACGCTGCTGTCAGGCCCGGCACCTTCGACCACACCATCCTCGACGATTGCCGCACCGAGGGCGTGATGCCGCCGAAGACGCATTGGGCGCGCCGGATCGAGGCGCCGCCTTATTACGCCTATCCGGTGCGGCCCGGCATCACCTTCACCTATCTCGGCACTCGCGTGAACAAGCAGGCGCGGATACTGATGAAGGACGGCAAGCCTTCCGCCAACATGTTCGCCGCCGGCGAGATCATGGCGGGCAACGTGCTCGGCAAGGGTTACGCGGCCGGCGTCGGCATGACCATCGGCAGCGTGTTCGGACGGATCGCGGGACGGGAAGCGGCGCAAAATGCGCGGAACTAGAATGGAATTCGAATCACCTCGCCCCGCTTGCGGGGAGGGGTCGGATTGCGAAGCAATCCGGGTGAGGGGGATTCTCAACGAGTCGCACTCGCTGAGAGAGCCCCTCACCCCAGCCCTCCAAGAGCGAGCTTCGCTCGTCTCGACCCCGCGAAGGGCGGGGAGAGGGAGAAGATTATCGAAGCGAGGGATCATGCCACGTACTTCCCATGCAATCCTTGCGACCATGTTGATGATGGCTACATCGGTGGCGGCCAACGCGGCCGAGCCGATTGCGCTCCGCGACATGGGCTCGTTCCATGTCGGCGGCCGGCTGGTCGAGATTTCGGGCAAGCCGGTGAAGGAGATCACCTTCACGCCGGGCGGCGTGCCGGCCAAGGTCGATCCGAACGGCACCTATCAGGTCGAACAGATGTACGTGCAGTATTTTCTGCCCGCCAATGAAACCGGCGCTTATCCGTTGCTGCTGTGGCATGGCGGCGGGTTGACCGGCGTCACCTGGGAGACCACGCCGGACGGACGCGAAGGCTGGTTGAACTATTTCCTGCGGAAAGGCTGGAGCGTCTACAATTCCGACGCCGTCGAGCGCGGCCGCGCCGGCTGGGCGCAATATCCCGATATCTTCAAGGGCGAGCCGGTGTTTCTCACCACCAGCAACCCGTTCGAGCGCTTTCGCATCGGCGCGGGGCCCGGCTCCTACGATCCCGATCCGGCGAAGCGGAAATTGATGCCGGGCAGCCTGTTTCCGGCCGAAGGTTACGACAACTTCGTCAAGCAGAACGTGCCGCGCTGGACCACCACCGATGACGCCATCATCGCCGCCTACATCGCCGAGATCGATCGCGTCGGTCCCTGCATCCTGCTGTTCCACAGCCAGGCCGGCACCTTCGGCTTCAAGGTCGCCCAGGCGCGGCCCGACAAGGTCAAGGCGCTGATCGCGGTCGAGCCGGCCGGCGTCGGCGATCCCTCCCGCGCCGACGTGCTGAAGAACATCCCGACGCTGTTCATCTATGGCGACTACATCGATCGCGATTCGCGCTGGCCAAAAATCCGCGCTACCGGCATCGCCTTCGCCGACAGCATCAGGGCGGCCGGCGGCAGCGCCGATATCGTCGACCTGCCCAAGGTCGGGATTACAGGCAATTCGCACATGATGATGATGGACAAGAACAACACCGAGATTGCCGCGCTAATCCAGAATTGGCTGGAAAGCAAGGGGCTGACCAAAAAGCCCTGAGCGGTTTCTCGAGAACGGAAGTGGCGCGACATGCACGGAACCAGCACTTTGGAGGAGGCCGACCGGCTAATGACGGTCTGCAATTCCTGCCGCTACTGCGAGGGGCTGTGCGCGGTATTTCCGGCGATGGAAATGCGCCGCGCGTTTTCCGACGGTGACCTCAATTATTTCGCCAATCTCTGCCACGCCTGCGGCGCCTGCTACACCGACTGCCAGTTCTCGCCGCCGCACGAGTACAACGTCAATGTGCCGAAGACGCTGGCCATCGCGCGCGCCGATTCCTGGGCCGCCTATGCCTGGCCGCGGGCGGCCTCCGGCCTGTTCGCCAATAACGGGCTCGCGATTGCCATCATCGCGGCGCTCAGCGTCGCCGCTTTCATCTTCGGCTTCGCCGCGTTCAATGACCACCAGGTGCTCACAGGCATCCACACCGGCCCCGGCGCATTCTACGCCCTGATGCCGCATACCGCGATGGCGGTGCTGTTCGGCGCTGCGTTCCTCTATGCAATGGTGGCGCTCGTGATGGGCGTCCGCGCGTTCTGGCGCGATATCGGCGAGCCCATGGGCACGCTGGCCGATCCGCCCTCGCTGTGGCAGGCGATCAAGGACGCCAGCCAGCTGCGCTATCTCGACGGCGGCGGGGTCGGCTGCGTCAACGAGGACGAGCGGCCGACCGACCGGCGCAAGATCTATCATCACCTGACGTTCTACGGATTTGTCCTTTGCTTCGCCGCGACCTGTGTCGCCACGCTCTATCACTATCTGCTGGCGCGCGAGGCGCCCTATGCCTGGTGGGATCTGCCGGTCGTGCTGGGCACGCTGGGCGGCATCGGGCTTCTGATCGGGCCAGCGGGACTGTGGTTCGAGAAATCCAGGCGCGATCCGGTGCTGGTCGACGAGGCGAGCACCGGCATGGATGTCGCGTTCATCGCCATGCTGTTCTTGACGTCGCTCACCGGCATGGTGCTGCTGTTGCTGCGCGACACCTCGGCGATGGGACCGCTGCTGGCACTGCATCTCGGCGTGGTGTTCTCGCTGTTCATCACCATGCCCTATGGCAAGTTCGTGCACGGGCTCTATCGTTTCGCGGCGCTGGTGCGCTATGCGCGGGAGCGGCGGATGGTGGGGCATGGCACGCCGCAGTGAGATGCCCTCACCCTGAGGAGCGGCCACTCGGCCGCGTCTCGAAGGGCGACTTGCACGACCGTCCTTCGAGACAGGCGCAAGAGCGCCTTCACCTACCCGGCTCTCAACCGCTTACGATGTCCGTGCCTTGTTGACACCGCCGACGATGGCGAGTTGCACCGCCCATGCCACGCGCTGGGTGACCCAGTCGCTGTCGTGCAGCCTGCTGTCATCCGTCGGGTCGACCATCCGGTCGAATGAGACCCCCTCGACCTGATGCAAGCCCTTCATGAAGGCGAAGCGGCGGAACACATTGACGCCGGCGTCCCGCGCCAGTTCGCTGATCGACTCGACCATCGCGATCGCCTTGTCCTTCTTGGCCGGCGTCAGCACGGCCGGCAAATATTGCAGGTCCATCAGAATGACGTCGGCCTGCGTCTTGTCGCGCAGCTTGACGAGTCCATCGCGGATGGCGCCGGTGGTCTGGTTGAAGGAGGGTGGCGGCGGATTCTGGTGCGGGTCTTGCCAGACCGCGTTCGTTCCAACTTGCCAGATCACCAGATCCGGGTTCTCGGCGACGACATCCGTATCGAACCGCTGATACTCGGCCGGCGCTTCCTGGCCGCCGATCCCCTTGTTGACCATGGTGATGTTGACGCCCGAATACGCGCTCTGCAGGAACGACAGCAGCCGCCCCGGATAGGCCGAGATGTTGCCTTCACCCGCCGTCGTCGACGAGCCTATCGCAACTATTTTGGCCTCGCCCTTGGTGAGCGCTTGCGCAAATCGGCTCAGGCCGTACGCGAAGGGGATCGGTTCAACCGGGATCTTTGAGGGATCGCCATCCATGGGTCACCTGTCTGTTGCAGCCGCGACAACTTAGGGTGGAACGACAATAGCGTGCGCCGGCGAGATCGGCTAGTGACAAGGTCGTTTTTCTGGTTCGATTGTCAAACAACTGCTGTTACCGTCCCCTGGTCGTCGGTCTTGATCGCGGGGAGACACACATGCTCGCGCGGATTGCCGTAGCCCGCATGAGCGCAAGCGACATGAGGGACACAGAGCAAGCAGGAGTCCCGGATATCGCTTCGCTCATCCGGGCTACGCTTGCTGAGAGATGGATTGCTTCGCTTCGCTCGCAATGACGGAAGTCCACGGCTGTCATTCCGGGATGGTCCGAAGGACCAGACCCGGAATCTCGAGATTCCGGGTTCGATGCTTCGCATCGCCGCGGAATGACGATCAGAGATCCACCACCACGTAATCGCTCTCCACCGACACCGCCAAGGTCTCCGCCACATACGGCCCCTTCACCACGGCCGAGCCCGGTTCGACGTTGACCGGATAGGCCCGCGCGCGAAAACGCTTGGGGTCGCAGTAGGACTGGCCGGTGCGGATGTCGAATTCCCAGCCGTGCCAGGGGCAGCGGATGATCTCGCCGAGCTTGGTGTATTCGATCTCGCCGGGATCGGAGGATTGCGCAAGCCCGATCAGCGGGCCCTCGCACAGCGCCGCGCCCTGATGCGGGCAGCGGTTCAACAGCCCAAAAAATTCGCCTTTGACGTTGAACACCGCGATCGGGCGCTCGTCGATGGTGAGGAATTTGCGGCTGCCCGGCGGCAACTCGTTCACCGGGGCGATGACGTGACGAACCATCTTTTGCTACGCCAACCCGTACAGCTTCATCGCGTTGCCGAGATAGAACGCGTCGCGGTTGGCGTCGCTGACGCCGGGCGGCAGCACCCGCGACGGGTCGTCGTAATCCCAATGCGGATAGTCGGTGGCGAACAATAATTTGTCCCAGCCGATCCAGTCGATCAGCTGGAACAGATGATCGCGCTTTTCCGGGTCTTCCATCGGCTGCGTGGTCCACCAGATGTGGTCGTGGATATACTCCGACGGCTTGCGCTTGAGATACGGCACCTCGCTGTGCAGCCGCTCAAAGGTCTTGTCGAGCCGCCATGCCAGCGACGGCGCCCAGCCGAAGCCGGCCTCGATCATGATCATCTTCAGTCTCGGGTGCCGCTCGAACACGCCTTCCAGCACGAGGCTCGACAGCGCGGTCTGCTGGCATTGCGAGTGCCCGACCATCTCCTCGATGTAATAGCTCGGCCAGCCCGAGGCGGTAATCGGATTGCCGCCGAACCCGAAGGCATGGACGCCGACCGGGAGCCCTACCTCTTCGGCGGCCTCATAGATCGGCCAATACCGGCGCTGGCCGAGCGGCTCGACATTGCGGCTGAGCAGCAGCACCTGCACAAAATTCTTGTCGCCGGCGCGCTTGCGGATTTCCGCGGCTGCCGTCGGACCGTCCTCATTGCCGACCACCACCGAGCCTTTCAGGCGGGAATCCTGGCTGGTCCATTTATCGATCTGCCAGTCGTTGATCGCCGAGCAGATCGCAGCGGCCAGATCATGGTTGCGGATGCCCTGCCCGGTGTTGAGCGGATTGAGCACGCCGAGCGCGACATTGTTGGGATCGAGATGCTGCTTCTGCATGAACGACAGCGACGAGCCCTGCGGGCCGCCTTCCGGCGGATAGGCGTCGCGGCGCGAGGCGTTCGGCTGCGCCTTGGGATAGGGCGGGCCTTCCATCATGCCCTGATAGGGATGCTTGCCGTAGGTCTCGAGATGGGCGTGCCAGCGCTTTGCCAGATAGGGATACAGTTCGGTCCGGGTCGCGCGCGCGGGATGGATATCGCCATCGGCGATCGCAGTCTTGGCCTTGACGGACGCAGCAGGCTCCGGGCGTTCGCGAATCTGGATGTTCATGGCGTCATCTCCTTATTTCGTTGGGGCATGATCTTTTCCGAAAACCGGACTCCACTTTTCGAGATCATGCCCTCGCCGGCTGCTTCAAGCGGCCGTAGGTCGCATAGGGGTTATCGATCATGACCTTGCGTACGAGGTCGGGGGAGAGCCCTTCGGGCAACGCCAAATCGCCATCGAACTGCCAATGCGGATAATCGGTCGAGAATAGGAGCAATTCGTCGGACTGCATATGGTCGAACAGGCGATTTAATGTCGCTGCGTCCGGCGGCGCGTCGACCGGCTGCAGCGAAAAGCGGATATTGCTGCGCACAATCTCCAGCGGCGCGCGATCGACCCACGGCGTTTCCATGCGGATGCCACGCCAGAACTTGTGCAGCCGCCACAGGAACGGCGGCAGCCAAGTAAAACCGCTTTCCAGCATCACCATCTTCAGGCGAGGATGCCGTGCGAACACGCCCTCGACGATCAGGCTGGTCAACTGGGTCTGGAACGCCTGCGCCTGGGCGACGTAATCCTCGATGTGGTAGGAGCCCCAGCCCACTGATGTCGGCGGATTGTGATAGGCGCTGCCGGCGTGGATGCCGACGGCGAGACCCAGCCGCTCGGCGGCGGCGTAGATCGGCCAGTAGGCGCGCTTGCCGAGGGGATTGTCTCCCATCACCAGCATCAGCACCTGGACGAAACGCGGGTCTTTGGCACAGCGCTCGATCTCGGCGACGGACTTTTCGATACTCTGCACCGGGATCACGATCGAGCCGCGCAGCCGCGCATCCCTGTCGAGCCATTCCTTCACCAGCCAGTCGTTCAGCGCCCGGCAGAACGCATCCGCCATGTCCTCGGAAAACACCATCTGCACGCCGTAGAGCGGATTGCAGATGCCGAACGCGGTGCCGAACGGGTCGAGCGCCTGCGCCTGCATATCCGCCAGGTTCGAGCCCGGCTTGCCCTGGGCCGGCCGCCAGTCCGGCCGCGATGATATCGGCGAATTGGCAGGGTAAGACTGCGAGACAAGGTCGGTCATGCCGCGCGTGGTGACCTGGTCGCGCCAGTAATCGTTTAGATAGGGCAGCAGGCTGGTCAGATGAGGCAGGGCGGGATGCAGATCGCAATCCACGCCGCCGGGAATCGTCGACGTCATGAGCTCAAGATTTCCTCGTTCTCCGCGACGTTGCGCGTGGTCCTAACATAGGGCGCGCCGGCCTCGCCGTCCATCGGCGGGGCCCGCCACTACCTATTCGGCACCCATGCAATCCTGTGCTAGGACATCGGAAATCGCCGCGAGGGAACTGCCGTGAACAGGGTGAGAATAGCCGTCGTTGCAACCGTGATGACGGTGGCCGGGCCGGCATGGGCGCAAACCCCGCCGGCCGCTCCTCCGCCGCCGCCGGACTTCTCCGGGGTCCAAATCAAGACCACCGACCTCGGCGACCACGTCTATATGCTGGAGGGCCAGGGCGGCAACATCACCGTGGCGGTGGCCAAGGACGGCATCATCATGGTCGACGGCGAGTTCGCGCCGCTGCATGACAAGATCAGGGCCGCGATTGCCACCGTCTCGAACCAGCCGATCAAATATCTCATCAACACCCATTTCCACGGCGACCACACCGGCGGCAACGAACCGTTTGCCAAGGACGGCGTCATCATCGTCGCCCATGACAACGTCAAGAAGCGGCTTGCAGCCGGAACCACCAACGGCCTGACCGGCGTCAAGACACCGCCCGCACCGGAGGCCGCGCTGCCCTCGAAAACCTACACCGGCAGCCTCAAGATCCGGCTGCCGGGCCGCGTCGCCTACCTCAAGCATATCGCCAACGCCCATACCGACGGCGACACCTATGTCTGGTTCAAGACCTCCAACGTGCTGTCGACCGGCGACACCTTTACCAACGGCCGCTATCCCAACATCGACTTCGCCAACGGCGGCAACATCAAGGGCATGATCGCCGCGGCCGACACCTACTTGAAAATGACCAACGACAAGAGCCGGATCGTGCCGGGCCACGGATCGATCGCCGACAAGGCCGCGCTGATGGAATACCGCACCATGCTGGTCACCGCGCGCGACCGCATGGAAAAGCTCGTCAAGGACGGCAAGAGCGAGGACGACGTCATCGCCGCAAAGCCGTTCGCCGACCTCGATGCCAAATGGGCGATGAGCGGACTCGCGAGCAGAAATTTCATTCGCGTGGTCTATCATTCGCTCGCCGACAAGCCGGACACCGAGCGGCCATCCCTTAAAAAGCTTTTGCACAGGAGTTGAGACGCGATGAAAGAACTGGTTGCGATCGCCGAACAGGTCGCCGCTCGCCTGGTCGAGCGGCGGCAGACGATTGCGGTGGCGGAATCCTCGACCGGCGGGCTGATCTCGGCATCGCTGCTCGCGGTGCCCGGCGCGTCGGCCTACTTCCTCGGCGGCGGCGTGATCTACACCCGCGACGCGCGGCGCATATTGATGGACATCTCCGATGAAGCGATGAAGGGCATCCGCTCGGCGTCCGAGCCCTACGCCAAATTGCTCGCGAGCCAGATGCGCCGGCGCTTTGCCACCGACTGGGGCCTGTCGGAAACCGGCGCCACGGGTCCGACCGGCAACCGCTATGGCGACGCCGCCGGCCATAGCTGCATGGCGGTCACCGGACCGCAGGAAGAGGTAATGACGCTGGAGACCGGCAGCGCCGACCGACTCGCGAACATGCATGTGTTTGCGTCGACGGCGCTGAAGCTGTTGTTGAAGAATCTGTAGCGGTGACCATCGTCGCCCCGGCGAACGCCGGGGCCCATACGCCGCGGCGGTTATTGTGAAAGACGCTGTTGGACGCCTTTCGCGCTACCGCTACCGCCTGGGATTATGGGTCCCTGCGTTCGCAGGGACGACGGAGATCTTGAGGTCGTCATTGCGAGCGCAGCGAAGCAAATCCATGGTGCAGCAAGGCAAGTGTGGATTGCTTCGTCGCAAACGCTCCTCGCAATGACGAAAGGAGAGGTCGCTGCAAGAGCGAGACCGACAGCGTTTACTGCTTCGCCTGCAGCGAAAGCTTGCCGAGCAGGACGGACAAATCCTCCGTCCGATCCAGCGCCCACAACGCCTTGAGAATTTCGTCGGTCCGTTCCGCCGGCCAGCGCGTGCCGACATTGCCGCGGAATTTGCGTTCCACTTCGGCTCGCGTCATGGGCCGTTCGGCAAAACCCGGCGCGTAGTCCTCCTCGCGCGAGATGCGCCGGCCGTCGGCGAGGATCGCGGTCACGCGAGTGGGAACGGCGGCGCCGATCCTGGCCGTGAGAACGGGGTCCTCGTGGACCGTGATCTTCTGCATGAAGGCGAGGATCTTTGGATCGCCGAACATCGGCGGAGCAAAACTTTCGTTGGTGATATCGCCGTCGAACATCGCGCGCGCCGTGATGTAGGGCAGGCTGTGATCGGCGGTCTCGCGCGTTTTGGGCGCCCATTTTTCGGGCTCGCCGCCGGTGCGTTGCAGGCCGCGGCTCGTGGTAGCGATCTCGATCGCCGCGATGCGGTCGAGCGACCCCACTTCCTTCGCCACTTCGATGGCAGCCACGATCGCGGTCTGGGTATAGATCACGGCGGGATAGGGTTTTATGGCGCATTTGAGGATCCGGAACGGCACGCCGCGCCGGCCGAAGCTGTCGACATCGACGCTGCCGGGTCCGGACACCTGCTTGAAGAAGCCGGACTGTCCCTCGAAGATCGGCGCCGGCCCGGTCAGGCCGCCCCGCGCCAGCAGGGCCGCGAACACCGCATTGCGCGCGGCTTCGGCATCCGCGAATCCCTTCCAGTCCGACAGCGTCTGCACCCTCGTTTGCGCCATCGGGATATGATCGTTGATGGCGAGGTTGACCGCCTGCGTCAGCTTTTGCGGATCGAGCTTCATCAGCTTGCCCGCGGCCAGCGCCACGGCCGGAAGGCTCATCACCGGCGGGTCCCAGCCGCGGGTGGCGATGTCGAGGGCATCGACCAGCCGGCAGTTCACCTCATAGGCGAGCACGATCGCGGTGATCAGATCCCGCGCGCTGGCGCGCTCGGCTTCCGCCACCGCGAGGCATGGCGCGATGTGGTCGCTGGGATGCACGGAAAACCGTCCCGTATAGGTGTCGTTGAAATCGAAGTAGCGGAAGGCGGCGCCATTGGCGAAGGATGCAAGGTCGGGCGTGGTGCGCCTGTCGGTGCCGATGATGGTGGCATTGCCGCCGGCCGCGAGCGCCACCTCGCGGCAGATGCCGACCGGCTTCTCGGCGAAGGCGCCGATGCCGCATCCGATGGTGTCGATGACATGCGTCTTGACCCGCTCGACGGTCGCCTCGTCGATATCGTCATAGCGCAGGCCATCGGCATAGGCGGCGAGCCGTTCCGCGAGCGGATGGACCGGCTGCTCCGAGGCCGGCCGGGCGGGAAGGTTTTGCGCACCCGCAAGCCTTGAAGCCACCGGGACCGCGACAGCGCCTGCCGCCAGCTGCAGAACGGCTCTTCGGGGCAGCTTCATTGGCGTTTCCTCAGTGTCGAACAGTCGTTGACGTAGCCTGGATGGAGCCAATGGCACGACTTCGTCGTCCCTGCGAAAGCAGGGACCCCTACGCCGTGGCGCTTGTTGAGAGAGACGCTGTTTGAAGGCTTTCGCACAACCATTCACGCCTGTGGTTATGAGTCCCCGCGTTCGCAGGGACGACATTGCTCACTTCTCGCGGAAGGCGCGCATCATCTGGTCGTGCAGCGGTTTGATCAGATAGGACAGCATGGTGCGGTCGCCGGTCTGCACAAAGGCTTCGACCGGCATGCCCGGGATCAGCTTGACCTCGCCGAGGCGGGCGACTTCCTCCGGCGGCATCGAGACGCGGATGGTGTAATAGGATGTCCCGGTGCGCTGCTCGGTGGTGACGTCGGGCGACACGCGGCTGACGACGCCGTTCAATTCCGGCGTGGTGCGCTGGTTGAACGCCGACAGCCGCAGCAGCGCCTTCTGGCCGATCTGCAGCTTGTCGATATCCTGCGGATTGACCTTGGCCTCGACCTGCAGGTCGTCGGTCTGCGGCACGATCATCATGATGGCGTCGCCGGCGGTGATCACGCCGCCGACGGTATGCACGGTCGACTGCTCGACCATGCCGTCCTGCGGGGCGCGAATGTCGGTGCGGCGCAACTGGTCTTCCGCGGTGATCTTGCGTTCGACGTACTCGCCGATCTTGTCGTTGGTCTCGCGCAGGTCCTTGGACACGTCGCTGACCATGTCCTTGTCGACCTGGATGATCTGCAGTTCGGTCTCGGTGATCTTGCCCTTGGCCTGCGCCCGCGAGGCGACGAACTGCGCCCGCTCGCCGTTGAGCCTCGCGGCGTCGCGCTCCAGCGTGGTCAGGCGCGTCAGCTGCACCAGATGCTGGTCGTAGAGCTGGCGGACCCCGACCAGTTCCTTTTCCACCAGCGCGATTTCCTGGTCCTTGGCCTTTTCCTGCGCCTCGAGGCCGGCGATTTCCTCGTTCAGCTGGGTGATGCGCTCGTGCAGCTGGGCCTTCTGCCCGACCCTGCCGTTGACGCGCACGTCGAACAATTTGGTCTCGCTCGCCATCAGGCCCTTGACGTCGGGATCGTCGGCGCGATTTAGCAGCTCCTTGGGGAATATGATCTTGTCGATGCCCTGCTGTTCGGCCTGCAGCCGCGCCGCCCGCGCATACGATGCGTCGAGATTCTTGGTGACGATCGCAAGGTTGGCCTTGGTGACGGTGTCGTCGAGCCGCACCACCACGTCGCCGGCTTTCACGGTGTCGCCGTCATGCGCGAGCACTTCGCCGACCACGCCGCCGGTCGGGTGCTGCACCTTCTTGACGTTGGATTCGACCACGATCGATCCCGGCGCGATCAACGCGCCCGAGATCTCCATGGTCGAGGCCCAGCCGCCAAGGCCGCCGGCCAGCAAGACGACGATCGCGAGCCCCACGATCAGATGGGTCCGGATCGATCGCTGCGATCCCTGCAAGTCGTTGTCGCTCATGATTTGGCTACTCCGCCTTCGGAGACGATCTTGATCGGCGAAGGCGGCGCAACCCGCTGCAGCACCTGGCCGAGCACGGTCTCCTTCGGCCCGAACGCCTGCACGCGGCCGTCCTTCAGCACCAGCAGCAGATCGACCCCCTCGATCCCGATCGGCCGGTGCGCCACCACCACGACGATGGCGCCACGCTCGCGCGCGCCGCGAACCGCGCGCGTCAGCGCCTCGTCGCCTTCGGTATCCAGATTGGAGTTCGGCTCGTCGAGCACGATCAGGAACGGATTGCCGTAGACCGCCCGCGCCAGCGCCACGCGCTGCGCCTGGCCGGCCGACAGCGACGTGCCCTGCTCGCCGATCTGGGTGTCATAGCCGTCGCGCATCTTGATGATCATCTCGTGGACGCCGGCCTCTTTCGCCGCCGCGATGATGGGATCGGCCTTGGCCTCGGGATCGAAGCGGCAGATGTTCTGGGCCACGGAGCCTGCGAACAGTTCGACATCCTGCGGCAGATAGCCGACATGGCGTCCGAGCACGTCGGGCGCCCATTGATCGAGCGCCGCGCCGTCGAGCCGGACCTTGCCGCGCGCCGGCATCCAGACGCCGACCAGCGCCCGCACCAGCGACGACTTGCCCGATCCGCTCGGACCGATGATGCCGAGCCCATTGCCGGCGGACAGCGCAAAGGTGACGTCCTGGACGATGATCTTCTGGTCGCCCGGCGGCACGATGGTGACGGCCTCGACCGACAACTGGCTCGACGGGTTCTGCAGCAGCGTCTGCGCGCTGCGCGCCGGCAGCGATTCGAGCAGCCGGTTGAGGCGGTGCCAGCTCTGCCGCGCGGCAACAAAACCTCGCCAATGCGCGATCGCCAGATCGACCGGCGCCAGCGCCCGCGCGCTCAGGATCGAACCGGCGATGATGATGCCCGCGGTGGCCTCCTGGTGAATCACGAGATAGGCGCCGACCGCGAGCACCGCCGACTGCAGAGTCATGCGCAGCACCTTGGCGATGGCGCCCAGCCCGCCGGAGACGTCGCTGGCGCGCTGGTTGCCGGCGAGATATTTCTCGTTGGCTTCGCTCCAGCGCCGGGTCAGTCGCCCGGTCATTCCCATCGCCACCAGCACCTCGGCGTTGCGCCGGCTGGTGGCGGCGAGATCGTTGCGCCGCGCGGCGAGCCCCATCGCCTCGCGCGCCGGCGCCCGCGACAGATATTCGGTGATAACGGTGAGCGTGACCAGGATGATGGCGCCGACCAGCGCGGTCAGGCCGATCATGACATGGAAGGCGAAGCAGATCGCCAGATAGAACGGCAGCCATGGCAGGTCGAAGAACGCGCCCGGCCCCATGCCGGAGAGGAAGGAGCGCACATTGTCGAGGTCGCGCAGCGGCTGCAGGCCCTCATTGCGCGAGCCGACCAGCAGCGGCAGCCGCACGATGGTGTCGAATACCCGCGCGTTGAGGGTTTCGTCGAGCGCGGTTCCGATGCGGCCGAGGATCCGCCCCCGGATCAGGTCGAGCACGCCCTGCGCGGCGTACAATCCGCCGGCCAGGATGGCGAGGCCGACTAGCGTCGGCACGCTGCGGCTGGGAAGCACCCGGTCGTAGACCTCCAGCATGAACAGCGAACCGGTCAGGTACAGCAGGTTGATCATGCAACTCATGCCGCCGACGCCGAGGAACGCGTTGCGGCAAGCGCGCAGCGCATCACCGAGTTCGGAACGCCGGACACCGGAGACGGCTGCCATCTATGCTGATCTCTTCACGAGGGGTGCGTGCCCCCTTGATTCACCGATTCATCTGGGCACGCAATGCCTTATCTTAGCGTTTCTTGCCGGCATCGTCCATTAAGACAGGTTAACCTAAATGGCTCCGGCGAAGGTCGCGGGCGAGCGCGCGGCGCCACAACCGGAACCTAATCGGTTGTCGGAGCTTGTTCTTTCTCCTTGGACCAACCCATCGGGAGAGATCATATGATGCGCCGTGTTATCGGAATTGCCGTTATTGCCGCCGCCATGGCGCTGCCCGCCGTCACGCATGCCCAGGGAGTTCCCGGCGGCATCGAGCGGGGCTCGCGAGAGGGCGAAAGGGCCGCCGGCCCTGTCGGCGCCGTGGTCGGCGGTGTCGTTGGCGGCGTGGTCGGGGGCGTCAACGGCGTCCTTGGCATCGACCAGCGGCCGCGCTTCCGTAGCTACGTGGTCGAACGGCACGTCCCGTCCTACGCCTATCGCGAGGACGTCCGGGTCGGCGCCGTGCTGCCGGATTCGGGCGTAACCTATTATGACGTGCCGCCGGAATATGGCGTGCGGGATTATCGCTACACGGTCGTGAACGACCGCACGGTCCTGGTCGACCCGCGCACGCATCGGATCGTTGAGGTGATCGAGTAAGCGATCATAGTGGACGCTTCTCTCAACCTTTCCCCGCTCAGCGCGGGGAGAGGTTGGCGCCAAGGGGTCGCGCGAATGCGCGCCCGCAGACAGGCTCGCGCCGGGTGAGGGGCGAAGCATATTATCAGATTTGACATCGGACTCGCGGAGAGAGCCCCTCTCCCCGCGAAGAGCGGGGCGAGCGAGCGCACCAGTCCCGTGCTAGAACCGGCCGCCGGTTCGCACCAGCCGTACGATCAGCAGCAGCACGATCGCGCCGATCGCGGAATAGATGATCTCCCGCACCAGGCCGCTGCCGATGGCGATGCCGAGCTTGGGAAACAGCCAGCTGGCGATGAAGGCGCCGGCGATGCCGATCAGAATATCGCCGATGATGCCGAAGCCCGCGCCGCGCACGATCTTGCCGGCCAGCCAGCCCGCCACCAGGCCGACGAATAGAATAACGAGAAGGCCTTCATTGGACATATTCATAACAACAACTCCCCCGGGGTTTTTCACGCTGGCGCAGTTCCGCGCCGCCTTCGACCCTATCCATAATCGACGGATGTGACCATTCCAATTCCGCCGGGGGTCGCGAGGGTCAGGCCGCTGTCACGTCGCGGCAACAGTCCCAATGCATTCCGCCAGGATGCATCTCGCAATGCGGTCGGAGCCGATCTGCACGTTGGGCGGCAGCCGCTCGACGCAGCGCGCTTGCGCAAAGCCGCAGCGCGGCGCGAACGAACAGCTTGACGGCGCGCGATCGAGCGAGGGCGGCGTTCCCGGAATGGTCTCCAGCCGCTGGCCGCGTTTGGCGCCATGCACGGTGGAAGCCAGCAACCCCCGCGCGTAGGGATGAACAGGCGCACGCACGATCTGGCCAAGCCGACCCTGCTCGACGATCTCACCGGCATACATCACCGCGACCCGGTCGCAGATTTCGATGGCGACGCCGATATCGTGGGTGACGAAAATCACCGACATGCCGAACTCGCGCTGCAGCTCGCGCAGCAACAGCAGGATCTGGATCTGCACGGTGGCATCGAGCGCCGTGGTGGGCTCGTCCGCAAGCAGGATTTTCGGCTTGCAGGAAAGCGCCAGCGCGATCATCGCACGCTGCCGCATGCCGCCGGACATTTCGTGCGGGTACGCGTCCAGTCGCCGCCTGGCGGAAGGAATTCGCACCACTTCCAGCATCTCCAGCGCCCGCGCCATCGCATCGGTGTGGCTCTTGCCTTCGTGGCGCATCACGGTTTCGGCGATCTGGGCGCCGATGGGGTAGACCGGATCGAGCGCGAGCGCCGGCTCCTGGAAAATCATCGAGACGGTCTGGCCGCGGAACGCCGACAATTCCTCCTCGTCGAGCGCGAGCACGTCGCGGCCGAGGACCTCGATGCTGCCCGAAATCTGCGTCCGCTTCTTCGGCAATAGCCGCATCAAGGCGCGCAAGGTGACGCTCTTGCCCGAGCCGGACTCGCCGAGCAGGCCGAGTACTTCGCCCTCTCGAAGCGAAAACGAGAGATCGTTCACCGCATAGACGGTTCGATCGCCGGTGAAGCGGATGTTGAGGTTGTTGACCTCGACGAGGCTGGTCAATTCGGCACCCTGTCGTGGAAATCGGTGACGCGCTGGAACGCGGCGCCGATCCGCAGCAGCATGGCCTCGTCGAAGCAGCGGCCGACCAGCTGCATGCCGACCGGAAGACCCTTGCCGGTAAATCCCGACGGGATCGACAGCGACGGCAGGCCGAGATAGTTGATCGGGCGGGTGAAGCGCGTCAGCCGCTGGATGACGGCTTCCGCATCCGGGCTGTTGCCGACGTCGCTCTCGGCAATCGTCGGAGCTGCGACCGGCGCCACCGGCGCGAGCACGGCATCGACGCCCGCGACGGCCGCGTTGTGCGCCGCCAGCGCCGGGCCGCGCCAGCGCATCGCTTCGAGATAGAGAACGCCCGGGATCGCCAGTCCATTCTGCAGGCGCATCAGGACCTGCGCGCCGTAATCGCCGGGGCGCTCGATCAGCCAGCGCTTGTGGAACGCCGCGGCCTCGGTGGCGAGAACCAGCTGGCAGGCCGCGGTGAGCTGGCGCTGGTCCGGCAGTTCGACCGGGACGATATCGGCGCCCTCGCGCTTCAACACCGCGATCGTCTCGTCGAGAATTTTTGCCACTTCCGCATCGAGATCGTCGACATAGAAGGCGGTGGGCACGCCGATGCGAAGGCCTTTTATCGGCTCGCGTATCGCGGCTGCGTAGTCCGGCACCGGTGCCGCGCTCGCGGTCGGATCCTCCGGATCGGCGCCGGCCATCAGGCCGAGCAGCAGCGCGCAATCCTCCGCCGTGCGCGCCAGCGGGCCGACGGTGTCGAGCGATTGCGACAGCGGCATCGCACCGGCGCGGCTGATCCGGCCCCAGGTCACCTTCAATCCGGTGACGCCGCAGAAATGCGCGGGCATCCGGATCGAACCGCCGGTGTCGGAGCCCAGCGCCGCAAAGGTCAGCCGCGCGGCGACCGCCGAACCCGAGCCGGACGACGATCCGCCGGTGATGTGATCGATGGCGAAAGGATTATGCACCGCCCCGTAATGCGCGTTGTGGCCGGTCGGCCCATAGGCGAATTCGGCCATCTGCAGCGAACCGAGCCGGACCGTCCCGGCGTCCTTCAGGCGCTGCAGCGCCGTCGATGTCGTGGTGGCGACGAAATCGCGGCGGATTTTCGAGCCGCAGGTGACGATCCGGCCTTTGTCGTAATACATGTCCTTGTGCGCCAGCGGCACGCCGTGCAGCGCGCCGCCGATCTTGCCCTTTGCCAGTGCCGCATCGGCGGCATCGGCGGCGGCCAGCGCTTCCTCCGCCTCGATCGCCATGAAGGCGTTGAGCCGGGGCTGCCACGCCTTGATGCGGTCGAGACAGGATTGCGTGACCTCGCGTGACGAAACGCGCTTTTGCGCGATCGCCTTCGCGACCTCGGTCAGCGTCAGCAGTGCCGGTTCGGTAGCTGTTTGATGAATATTCATTTGGCGGCCTGCGGGGCTTGCACGAGAAGGAACGTCGCCGGCTCGAGGTCGAACGGCAGCGTGCCGGCGACCGCGGCGAATCCTTCGAACGCGGGCCCGATCGAATTGGCGATGCGCGCGGCGATTTCGGCGCTGACGGGCACGCCCGCGACGTCGGCGATGGCCTTGATTTCCTTCGGTGTCGGTTTCGTCATGCGGCATCCGCTCCCTTTGGCGCGCGGCTGTGGCCTGAGCCGGGAATGGCCATATGGCACGCCGCCTGATGGCCCATTCTATCGAGTGCGGTCAGTTTTGGCGTTACATTTGCGCAGAGCGGCTCCGCGAACGGACAACGGGTGTGAAACCGGCAAGCCCTGGGCGGATCGATCGGATTGGGCGGATCGCCCGAGATCGGCGGCGTCTCGGTCCGGTTGTCGGGATCGGACGACGGCATCGCCGCCAGCAGCGCTTTTGTATAGGGATGCGCCGGCGCGTCCCAGACCCGGTCGACCGGCCCGAGTTCGACTACCTCGCCGAGATACATCACCAGCACGCGGTCGGAAATATAGCGCACCACGTTGAGGTCGTGGCTGATGAACAGGTAGGTCAGCCCGAACTCACGCTTGAGATCGCCGAGCAGATTGAGCACCTGCGCCTCGACCGACTTGTCGAGCGCGGAGACCGCTTCATCTAATATCACCAGCCGCGGCGACAGCGCCAGCGCGCGGGCAATATTGACGCGCTGGCGCTGGCCGCCGGAAATCTCATGCGGGTATCGGTTGGCGAAGGTCTCCGGCCGCAAGCCGACCTTGCCGAGCAGTTCGCGCGCCAGCGCCCGGGCCGCAACATCCGCCATGCCGTGGACCTTCGGGCCGAACGCGATCGATTCCTCGATCGTCAGGCGCGGATTGAGGGAAGCGTAGCTGTCCTGGAACACCATCTGCATGGCGCGGCGAAGTTCCCTAAGTGACAGCGCTCGCCCGACTGACATGCCGTCGTAGATGATGTCGCCGGCATCGCGCTTCATCAGGTGCATCAACAGCCGCGCGGTGGTCGACTTGCCGCAGCCGGATTCGCCGACGATCCCGAGCGTCTCGCCCTTGGCAATGGTGAAGGAAACGTCGTCGACCGCGCGTACCGTCTTGCGCCTGGAGAAGAGATCGCCGCGCACCGGGAAATGTTTCGTCAGCCCTGTGACCTGCAGCAGCGGCTGCGCAGCGCCGCCGCGGTCCTCGATCGGCTCCAGCAATTCGACGCGTGCGGCTGTCTCGATCATGGCGTCAGTTCCGGATGTCCATGGCGCTGCGCATACCGTCGCTCAGGAGGTTGAAGCAGATCGACACCGCAAAGATCATCGCGCCGGGCAGCGCCGCGACCCAGGGGTTGATGTAGATCGCGGTGCGCAACGTGTTGAGCATCAAGCCCCATTCCGGCTCCGGCGGCTTGGTTCCGAGGCCGAGGAATGACAGGCCGGCGGCGAGAATCATCGACACCGAAATCAGGCCGGTGGCGTAGACGAAGATCGGCCCCAAGACGTTGCCGAGCATATGCACGCGCATGATGGTGAAGGGCCGGGCGCCGGAGGCGCGCGCGGCTTCGACGAAATCCATGTTGCGTACGCCGGTGGTGACGCTCTCGGCGACGCGGGTGATCTGCGGCACGAACACGATGTTCAGCGACACGATCGAGTTGACGATGCCGGCGCCGAGCGCGCCGGAAATCGCGATCGCCAGCAGCACCGAGGGAAAGGCGTAGAACACGTCGACGGTGCGCATGATCGCGGTATTGATCTTGCCGCCGACATACCCGGCGACGAGCCCGAGCGAGGTGCCGACGACGAAGGCGAAGATCACGGGCAGGATGCCGACGATCAGCGACAGCCGTCCGCCATAGATCAGCCGCGCCAGCATGTCGCGGCCGAGTTCGTCGGTGCCGAGCGGATAGCCCGCTGTGCCGATGTGGCGCAGCCTGCGGATCATCGAGCCCTGATAGGGATCGGCAAGCCCGAGCCATGGCGCCAGCAGCGCGGACAGGAAGATCAGCGCCAGCACGATGGCGCAGGCCATGCTGACCTTGTCGCGCGTGATGCGGCGCCCGACGGTCGCCCAATAGCCGCGCGCTTTCGAGCCGGGTGCCGCCTGGAGGGCCGCATCGGAGAGCGCGCTGGTCGGGCTGATGCTCAACGCTCAGCTCCGCTTGATGCGCGGATCGATCGCGGCCTGCGCGATATCGACCAGCAGGTTGAGCAGGACGAAGAACAGCGCCAACACCAGGATAGTGCCCTGCAACAGCGGCAGGTCGCGCTGGAAGATCGCCGAATTGAGCAACAGCCCCGAACCGGGCCAGGAGAACACGGTCTCGATCAGGATCGAGCCGCCGAGCATGTAGCCGAGTTGCAATCCCATCACGGCGAGCGCGGTCGGCGCGGCATTCTTGATGACGTGACGAAAAACACGGGTCTCGCGCAGGCCCTTGGCGCGCAACGCCTCGACGAAATCCTGGCTGAGGATATCGCCGGTCAGCGCGCGCACGGTGCGGGTGACGATGCCCATCGGGATCACCGAGGTGGTGATGGCGGGCAGGATCAGATAGCGGATGTGCTCCCAGTCCCAGCCCCAGGCGCCGGAACCGCCGGGCCCGGCGCCGACCGCGGGCAACCAGCTCAGCTGCACCGAGAAGATGATGACCAGCACCATGCCGAGCCAGTAATGTGGCACCGAGACGCCGGCGATCGCAATCGAGGTCGCGACCTTGTCGATCCAGGTGTCGCGGAAATAACCGGCGATCAGGCCGAAGAACAATCCGAGCGTGAAGCCGATCAGCGCCGCGGCGATCGCCAGCGTCACGGTGTTGGCGACCGCGCGCAGCACTTCCGACAGCACGGGTCGGCCGGTCGCAATCGAATGGCCCAGATCGCCATTGACCGCGCGCCACAGCCACAAGCCGAACTGCACCGGCAGCGGCCGGTCGAAGCCGTAGGCGGCCCGCAGTTGATTGGCGAGATCCTGCGAGGCATCCGCCGGCAGCACCGCGATCAAGGGATCGCCGGGCGTGATGTGCACGAGCATAAAGCAGACCAGCGCCACGCTGATGACGATCGGGATCACATAGACGATGCGGCGCGCGATGTAGAGGAGCACGGAATTGCCTTCGATTATCCGGCGAAAATTTTCCCTCGTCATGCCCGGGCTTGACCCGGGCATCCATCTCTCTTCAAAAGACTCGTTCGAAGAAGATGGATGGCCGGGTCAAGCCCGGCCATGACGATTAGCGCTCACGGCGCCATCGTAATCGGCGAGAAGTCGACGAACCAGCTCTTCGGCTGCACGAAGTCATGAATCTTCGGGCTCATTGCGCGCGGGGCGACGTCGTGGGCGACGTAGAGGAACGCCGCGTCGTCAACGGAGGCCGCGTGCAATTCGGCCAGCACCTTGTCGCGCTCGGCCGGGTCGAAGGTCTGGCGCGCCTTGGTCACGAGTTCATCGAATTTCGGGTTGTTGATATAGCCCCAATTGTTCGACACCGGCGGCGCCATCGAGGACTGCAGGAAGCGCACCAGCGCGAAGAACGGGTCCATCGCCGCGTAAGTCACATTGACCGCATTGGAGCCGTTGGCGGAAGCATCCTTGGCGCCGCGCCGCCAGTTGTTGAGCAGCGTGTTCCACTCGATGACGTCGAATTGCACGTCGAAGTAACATTCGGCCAGCGCCTGCTGCAGATATTCGTTCATCGGCAACGGCATCATCTGGCCCGAGCCGGACGCCGAGGTCTGGATCTTCACCGTCAATTTCTTGCCCGGGCCGAAGCCGGCTTCCTGCATCAGCTTTTGCGCGGCAGGCTTGTCATATTTGATCTGGAAGGTCGGCTTTCCTCGCCAGGGATGTCCCGGCTCGAAGGTGCCGGTCGCCGGCACCATCAGGCCGCCGAGCAGGCCGTCCTTGAGCCCTTCGCGATCGATGCAGAGATTGGCCGCCTTGCGGACGCGGATGTCGTTCCAGGGCGAGCCTTCGACGCGCGAGAACTGCCAGGGCCAGACGTGCGGCTCCTCGTTGGAGTAGATATTGAAGCCGCGCTGCTTGATCTCGGGAAGCGCGTCGGGTGCCGGCGCTTCGATCCAGTCGACCTGGCCGGAGAGAAGGGCTGCGGTGCGCGCATTCGCTTCCGGCATCGGCAGCAACACCATCTTGTCGACATGGGGAACGCGCGCTTTGTTCCAATAGTCCGCGTTCATGACGAGTTCGAGCCGCTCGCGCGGCGTGAAACTCGACATCTTCCACGGCCCGGTGCCGGAAGCGTCCTTCGCGAACGCCGTCCACGCGGCTTGTGATTTTGCCTTGGCATCGGCGCCATCGGCGGTGTCATAAAACTTCTGCCACTTCGCCGGACTCGCCATGAACAGGTTGGAGAGATTGATCGGCAGGAAGCTGTCCGGCTCCTTGGTGATCAATTCCACCGTCAAATCGTCGATCTTGCGCGCGGACACCAGCGTCGGCATGCGCGAGGCGGTCAGCCCGACCTGACTTGCGTCGAATTGCGGCGCATCCTGCTTCAGCACTTTTTCGACGTTCCAGACCACGGCGTCGGCATTGAACGGCGAGCCGTCATGGAATTTGACGCCGGGACGAAGCTTGAAGGTCCACTTCTTCTTGTCGGTGTCATCGACCTTCCATTCGGTGGCAAGCCCCGGGATCAGGACGCTCGGTCTGTCGGCGGAGGAGAGGTCCCACATCGTCAGCGCGTCGTACATGGTGAGACCGGCGAAGCGGTTGCCTTCAAAACCCTGGTCGGGCTGGCCCAGCGTGCGCGGAATATCGGCAGCCGTCATGCCGATGCGCAAGACTGTCTCCGCAGCCGCACTCCGCGGCAACGCCGCGACCGAGGCCGTCGCCAGCATCGCAGCCGCGACCACCGCCCGGCTCGTTTTGAAGATTGTGCTCCGCATCGCTCTAAACCCCTGTGTACTTTTGATGGCTATTTCTTATGCAACCTCATGCAACGGCTGTGCCAATAGCTGACGTCCTTCGCCGGATTGTGATTGTGGAGTGGCGCGTACAAGCGCCGCAGATGCCCAATATGGCATCAAGCTTGGGCGTTAGAACCAACTTCGCCGGCCAAAATTCCATGGAGTCCGGTTTGTGCACGGTCGAAATTCGATCCCGGCCGATATCCCCCTGACCACGGGTCAGCCGGAACGCGGCGCGGGTGACCCGGCAAGGGCCAGGTCCCGCACGAACCGTCGCCACGAGGATCTAGCGCGATGGCGCGGTCGAAGCTTGAAAGCGCCTGATCGGGGCGTTTCAGGTCCAGCAGCGCTTTGCCGAGGTTGTTATGCGCGCTGGCGACCTTTGCATTCGGCCCGATCGCCTGCTCGATCAGTTCGATGCCGCGCTCCGCCCGCCTGGTCTGCAGCGCGACGACGCCCAGCATGTGCAGCGCATCGAAATGGCCGGGCTCGGAATCGAGAATTTTCAGGTAGACGCGTTCGGGCGCCGCCAGATCGCGCTGCCGGTGCCGCACCAGTCCCTGCCTGAACCTGGATTGCAATGCCGCCATTTCCTCCACCTGCGCCGGCGTTCCTGGCGCGGCTACTTCGTCAGCAGCGCGAAGGCTCCGTTCCAGTCGTCCGGCGGCGGGTTCTTCAGGTAGTCGTGAATGCGCACCTCATAGAGATTGTAGAGATATTCCAGCGCGTGGCCGTCGTCGCTCTTGCGGCCGCGCGCGATGGTCTCCAGCGCGCCGTGCCAGTCGCGGGAGCGGTAGCAGGCCAGCATCTCGATGGTCAGGTTGCGCAGGCGCTGGAAGGCTTCGGAGTTGGCCGTGTCCTCGCGGCCGGCGATCGCATAGATCACCTCGGGCTCGGTCTTGCCCTTCACCATGATGAAGTCGAGTTCGAGGATCGCGAACCTGTCCTTGACCGCGAGCGCGGTGCTGGAGCCGACGATGATCGGAAAGCCGTATTCCTTGGATTGCCCTTCAAGCCGCGAGGCGAGGTTGACGCTATCGCCGAGCACGGAATAGTCGAAGCGCTGGTCGGAACCCATATTGCCGACCACGCAGGTGCCGGTGTTGAGGCCAACGCCGACATTGATCGGAATATAGGTGATACCGCCCTCTTCGGCCTCCTGCCGGCGCAGCTTGTTGAGTTCGTCGATACGCTCCAGCATGTCGATGGCGGCTTCGCAGGCGTTGAGCTGGTGCTGCCTGTCGTCGAGCGGCGCGTTCCAGAACGCCATGATGGCGTCGCCCATGTATTTGTCGATATAGCCCTTGCGCCCCAGGATCGCATTGGTCAGCGGAGTGAGGAAGCGGTTCATCAGCCGGGTGAGGCCCTGCGGATCGTGCTTGAAGGATTCGGAGATCGTCGTGAAGCCGCGGACGTCGGAGAACATGATGGTCAACTCGCGCTCCTCGCCGCCGAGCACGAGCTTCTCCGGCGATTGCGCGAGCTGTTCGACCAGCGTCGGCGACATGTAGCGGGCGAATTGGGTGCGGATCTGCTTGCGCTGCGCCTGCTCGCGCACGAAGCTGGTGAAGATCAGGGTCAGATAGATCGCCGTGGTCGACAGCAACGGATAGGTGAAGTCGATCAGCAACCGGTAGTGGACATAGAAATACCAGGAGGTTCCGATCAACAGCGTCGCAAACAGCGCGCCGACGCTGAACAGGGTGATCGGGCCGAGCCCCGGCGCAAAGATGATGACCAGGATTCCGAGCAGCAGCGCGGCGAGAAATTCCAGCGCGACGCCGTAACTCGGCTCCGACAGCACCGCATGCGTCAGCGCGCTCTCGATCACCTGGGCGTGGATTTCGACGCCCGGCATGGCCCGCGATACCGGCGTGGTCTTGATGTCGTTGAGGCCCACCGCGGAGGTTCCGACCAGCACCAGCTTGCCCTTGATTTTCTCGGGCGGCACGCTGCCGTCGAGCACATCCTGCGCCGACACGATGATCGAGGGATCGCGCCGCGCGAAATGAACCCAGAGCTGGCCGTTGGCGTCGGTCGGAACCTGGAAACCCTTGACGCCGATGCTCTTGATTCCTGCCCCGTCGGACTTGATGAAGATGGTGTCGGTGCCGGTGATCACCCGCAGCATCTCGAAGCTCAGCGACGGCATGGTGACGCCCTGCGCCAGCGTGATCATCGGCACCCGCCGCACGATGCCGTCGCGTTCGGTATTGATTGTGAGCAAGCCGCGCCCGGCGGCGGCGTGTTCGAGCACGGGCGTGTTGCGCAACAGGCCGGCAAATTCATACATGAAGCGCTGCGGATCCTCGCCCAGCATCGCCAATCCGGTCACCGGAAGCGTCTTGTCGAGATCGCCCCTCGGCTCCGTCAGCCCGGATTCGCCGAGCACCACCCGGGAGTTCCGCATTGCGCTGGCCAACACCTCGTCGTTGCTCGGCAGCGCGCGCAGCCTGGCCCTGGTCTCGTCATCCAGATTGCGAAAGGTATCGGCGGCGACGCCGGGATTGAGCCGGTCGGGCTCGGCGAAGATGGCGTCGAACGCGATCACGACGGCGCCGAGCCGGGTGAGGTTGGTGACCATGTCGGCGATCAGCGTTCGCGACCACGGCCACTGGCCGAGTTTTGGATTGGCGAGGCTCCTTTCGTCGATATCGACGATGGCGACCGGCGAGACCGCGAGCTTCTTGCGCGGATCGAAGCGCTGGAAGGTATCGAAGGTGCGGACTCGAAGTTCCTCGACCGGAGGCGGATCGGCGATGCGCAGCGCAGCGAAGCCGATCAGCAGCACAAGGCAGACCAGCCGCGCATAGCCGATTTTTCGCGCGAACCACCGCCGCAATGCCCTGAGCCGCCTCATGTGCTTCCGATATCACGCCGCGGCGGATTGATCACGTTCGTTGTGGTGGGGTGCACGCGGGCCGGCTCGGTCCGGGCTCAGACGAAATGGAAGTCGGCGGCCTGCAACTGCGCCTTGAGAACCCCAGACAGCACGATCGCATCGTGCGCATCCACCGTAATCACCGTGTTGCCATGACCGTCATCCTGCGTCGCGTTCAACGCCGCCTGCGCGGTGGCAAAGATCGGAGAGCTGAACTGCAGCGTATCGGTCGAGGGGTGGAAATTGGTCACGATATCCTGGCCGACGGTCGGGAAGTTGAACACGAAATTGCTGGTGCCGGTGCCGGTCAAGGTCTGGTTCGGCGCCGTGGCGATGACCTGGTTGGCCGCCGGCCCGGGATCGTGCATGACGACGCCGCCCACCGGGCTGCCGGATGCCGGCGGATCGACGATGTTGGCGCCGCCGTGGCCGTCATCGGTCACGGTCCAGCTCGAGCCCGACAAGTCGCCGTCCAGTTTCAAGGTGACGGAATTGCCGGTCGTCTGGTCGGTCACGACGAGCGATGTCGTGTTGGTGCCGCTATGGTAATTACCCGTGGTCGAAGCCACTACGGTATCGTGGGCGGCGTCGAATCCCCTGAGATCGAGCACCTCGCCGGTTCCGGAAATCCCGGCGATTTTGCCGGTAAAGCCGAGGGGGTCGTCGAGCACGAGGGTGCCGCTGCTTCCCGCAAAGGTAATGGTCTGGCTGTTTGCACCGTCGATTTCCAGCGACCCCGCATTGGCAATCGAGGTGTTGGCAAGCGTCACCGTCTCATCGGCGACGAACCCATGCGTGACACCGCTCGCGTCAACGTAGGACCCGACGACCTGTCCGGCATCATTGATGCCGTTGAGCGAGGTGCCGTTGACGCCGAGCGGATTGTCGACCGTGGTGAAGACGCCGTCATTGTCGATGAAACCGTGCTCGTTACCGCTGCCGTCATAGTAAGTGCCGACGATCTGGCCGGCGTCGTTGATACCTTGGGCCGACGTACCCTTTGCCCCTGCGTTTGGATCGTCGATGGTCGTGAAAACACCGTCTTGATAGAGGAAGCCCTGGTTATTGCTGCCATACGTCGTCTCGAAATCGCCGACGACCTGACCCGCGTCGTTGATGCCGTTTGCCGCCGTGTAGCCATTGGAGGTCAGCGTTCCCGGCGCGTTCAGGTAGGTGAAGGTACCGTGATCGTCGACATAGCCGGTATAGACTGGATTGACGCCGGAAACGGGGTGCAGGTACGCACTGCCGACCACGACGCCGGCGTCGTTGATGCCGTTCGCCGTCGTGCTCTGGCCGAAGAACCCGGCCCCCGAAGCGGAATCCGACACGATCTGCGTGAAGTCGCCATGGCCGTCGTAAGTGAAGCCGTAGCGCGGCGTCGACGAATTCGGCTCGTAGTAACCCGAAATCACACCGAGATTGTTGATCGCACTGCCGACGGTGTTGGTCGCCCCCTGATCCTGGATCATCGTATGGAAGCTTGTGCCGTCATACTCGAAAGCGAACTCCTGACCCGAGACGGTTTCATAACCGACCAGTTCTCCCGAACCGTTGATTCCGGCAACCACGGTCGAGGATGCGCCGAGGACATCGATGGTAGTGAAGCTCAGCGTCGGCGCCTCGATGAAATTCACCGTCGGGCTGATCGCCGGGCTGACATTGCTGCCGTCGCCGGCCCAGATCGTGAAGGTCGGCGCGACGCCGCTGCCATCCGCCACGAATTCAACCTGCCCGGCCGCGATCTGCGCCGTGGTGAAGTCGCCGGTCGGCGCCGATACAAAATTCTGCCCGTTGAAGACCTCGAATTCGCCGTGGGTCGGGATGGTCATCGAATAGGTGAAGTTCGTGAAGCCGGGGTCGGTGACGCTGAAATCGCTGTTGGTCAGCACCGTGGTGCCGCCCTCGCTGACGTTCAGCGTGAAGCTGTTGAGCACCGGCTGGCTCGGCGAGAACTGGAAGTCTGCAGCGGTCAGTTGCCCGGGCGAGACGCCGTCGATCTGCAAGGTATTGCCGCTGCCGAAATTGATCAGCGTATCGCTGTCATTGACGGTGGTGGCGTCCGACAGCAGACCCGTCAGATTGTGGACCGACGTCACGCTGGCGATATTGATCGTGTCGCCCTCGCTCTGATTGAAACCGCCGTTGCCCTGGTCGAAGTCGACGATGGTGGCGACCGTCGAGGAGCCGGTGGCGGTGTTGTACTGGAACAGGTCCGAACCGCCGCCCCCAACCATGGTGGTGTTGCCGCCGGCGCTTGCGATCAGCAGGTCCTTGCCGGCGCCGCCGTCGAGCGTGTCGGTGCCGCCGTTGCCGATCAATTCGTTGCCGATATTGCCGCCGACCAGAACGTCGTTACCGGAATTGCCGCTGCCCTCATAGGCGACGGTCTTGAAAATCGCGTCGAGCGCACTGTTGTCGCCGATCGCGCCCATCAGCGCGGTGGCCGAAATGTTCCATCCGGTGCTGTGGACCAGGGTGTTGTTCGACGAATCCAGAATGTCGATTTCGGTGATGCTGCCGCCGGTGACGGTCGTTCCGCTATAGCTCAGGCCGCCGCCGACCATCTCGAATGTCAGGCCGTCGGTCGAATCGGTCAGTTCGAAATGCGCGGCGTCGTGGACGCTGGACATGACGCTGTTGCCGAGTTCCGAATAAAGCCTGCTGCCGTCATAGCCCGTGCTGGAGGTGACCGACCAGTTGACCTCGTTCGAGAACACGAAGTCGCTGTCGCTGAGATTGCCGAGCGAAATGCCCCGCAGCAGCAGCGTGTCACCGTTGCCGAAATTGAGCAGCGTATCGGGCCCGTTGGGATTGAAGCTGCCGTCGTCATTGGCCGAACTCGCGATCTGTCCGAGTTCGAACATGTCGTGCACGCCCGGCACGCCGGTCAGGTCGATCTTGTCGCCTTCGCTTTGGTCGAAAACCCCGGGGTTATTGCCCTGATCGAAATCGACGATGCTCTGGGCGCCGCCGCCGGTCGAATAATAGAACGTGTCGGCGCCGGCGCCGCCGCTCAGCGTATCGCCGGCGCTTCCGATCAGCTGATCGTTGCCGCTGCCGCCGTCGACCGGACCCGGGACCGTCATGATCAGGATGCCGTCGCCGCTGATCGACGAGGCGCCGCTGTCATTGGCAAAGGTCACGTTCCCGGAACCCACGTCGCCGAGCCGGTCCGCGATCTGGTAGGTGAAATCGGTCGAAGCGGTGACGGTCGAACCGTTGAACGGGGATCCGTTCACTCCGGTCAGGAACACCATGTCGCCGGCGTCGGGATCGCTGGTGTTGGCAAGCAGCGCCGAAACCGGAATCGAAACCGGTGTGCCGGTATCGGCATTGGTGACGATGGTGACGTCGTTGGCCACAGGCTCCGCCGGGCCGCCGATCTGGACGGGGCCGCCGTTGCCATTGCCGCCGTTGCCGCCGCCGCCGATGACTTCCGAACCGCCGAGCGAATTGAGTTCCGCGGCCGAAAGATGAAGGAACGTCACGATATCGCCATTGCCGAAGTCGGCCGTGGCATTGCCGTTGCCGTCGTCGGTCACCGACGGGTTCGGATGCGAAAAGCCGTCCAGCTCGATATGATCGCCGACGCTCGCGTCGAAATTGCCGTCGCTGTTCAGATCGAAATTGGTGATCGTCAGCGCGCCATATCCCGCCTTGAACACGAAGGTGCTGCCGGCGCCGCCGGTCAGCGTGTCGTGACTGCCGGCAGGCGCGCCTTGGCCGTCGAAAACATCGACACCGGTGCCGCTGAGCGTATCGGCCTGGCCCGCGGAGCCGAACGTGTCGGGGCCGGAGCCGCCGACGAAGTTGTAGGCAAAGCTTCCGGTCAGGGTATCCAGCGCCGTGCTGTTGCCGTTGGCGGCGGCCTGAATGTCCGACATCCAGGTGATGGCGTTGACCGAGAGGCCGGTGAAGTCCGCAAGGGGAGTCGAACCGTCAGCCGTGAATTCGTGGAACGAGGTGATAGTACCGCCCGTAAGGGTGATGCCGTCACTGCCATAAATGAGGTTGCTCCCGTCAAGCACGAACTCGACGTTGTCGGCGGCATCGACGATCGTGAAACTCGTCGCACTGCCTCCGGCCTGTACGGTGCCTGATCCCATCTCCGTCAGCGCATTTTGATGCTGGAAATCGATGCCGGCCGTCGTATCCACCGTGATCGTCACGGTCGTCAGGTTGTTGTTGACCGGCGCGATGTCGATCGTCGAACTGGCGCTGCTGGAGAGCGCGCCGCCGCCGGTATTGCCATTATCGTCGATCGTCACCGTCAGCGGCGTCGATGCGCCGGGCGAGGCGGCGTTGTCGACATAGCTGAGCGTGCTGCTGCCGCTGCCGGTCGGCGCGGATGCACCGAGGTCAACGATCGAAACGTCGTCGATGAAATAGGTTTGGGTGACATTTTGCCCGGCGAACTGGAAGGTTCCGGTCGTGCCGGTTGCCTGGGCGATGAAGCTGACCTCCTGCCACCCATGACCTTCCGACGGCAGATTGGGATTTGTCGCCGAATATCCGGTCGTGTTGTCGAACGAAATCGACACAGTGCCGTTGGATCCGTTGTACGACAGCCAGGCATCCACCAGATAGTAATCGCCCGCAACGGTAGCAACGGTTTGACTCACCGTCCCCGAGCTGCCGCCGATACTGTTGACATACGCCGAGGCCGTGCCGGAATGCGGCACGTCGTGGTTGGTGATGCCGCCGGTGCCCGTGAAGGTCCAGCCGGTGCCGCCATGATCAAAGCCGGGATCGCTGATCACCGAGGTACCCGTGCCGGCGACATATCCGTCATTAAGAAACGCGTTGATCTCGGCCACCGTACCGTTCACGGTCAAGGTCGATGTGCCGGTGCCGACTACATCCACGCCGCTGTTGCCGCCGGTTGCGACGAGGATGCCCTCGCCAACCGACAGCGTTACGGTCTCGATGCCGCTGCCGCCATCCGTGTCGCTGACCGATAGGCCGGTGTTCTCCAGATTCAGCGACACATCGGCGACCGCGCTGTAATCCGCGGTCGACGCCGTCGCCACCGGCGCCTGGTTGCCGCTCGGCGCGATCGTAACGGCGAAGTCCTGCGTCGCTGTGCTGGTGCTGGTCACAGGACCGGTCGAAAGCGTTGCCGTGTCGGTGGCGACGGCCTCGACCGCCAGATTGAAGGTGCCAAAATAACCCGCAGGCGGCGTCACCGTCAGCGGCGTGGTGCCGAGCGCGGCGATCTCGGCCGGGTCCGATATGACCCAATCCCCGGCATAGGTCCCGCTGTTCGCCAGCGCGCCTTCCGAGAAGGTCGTGCCGGCCGGGAAGCCGGAAAGGACCAGCGACAGCGCTTCGGACGGATCGGCCACCGACGCCGTGATGCCCGAGAGCGTCACTGCGCCGCCTTCGGTGCCCTCATAAGCCGATGAGATCGACACGTTGTCGATCGTCGCCGTGTGCATGTCATCGTTGTCTTCACGGTTGGTGATGGTAACGAGGTGGCCGGCCGCGTAATCGGTAAAATTGGTCGTGCCGGACGCGACGACCTGACTGTTCGCGTCATTGGTCACCACGAAGCTCTGGCTGGAACCATTGTCGGTGATGTTGACGTCGTACAGCGTGCCCTGACTGAAACTCGCGTCGAAACTTGTGTTCTGGCCGTTCGCATCGTTGACGATCTCAACGCCACCGTCCCAATCGAACATGAACGAGAGGCCGTTGGCCGGCGCACCAAATTGCGGCGCTATCGTGCCGTCGGTACCATCGGTGACGGCAACGTAACCGCCACCAGAATCCAGCGTGAAACTCAGCCCGATGTGCAGCGGCGTCGCGGCCGTCGGCGTGAAGCCGGCGACCGTATCTAGATAGCCGTGATCGTGCAGCACGACCCCGCTGGACGTCGGCGTCACCGATGAATCATTGCTGCCGGTATTGGTGATGGTCGGCAGAACGACATTCCACTTGGAGCTATCGATCGTGCTGCCGGTCAGGCTGTCGGTAACGACGTTGGCTAGCGGACCGGACAGCGTCGGCGCTTGCGCGACAGGCGCCACGTCGATGGCGACGCTGGCCGTACTCGACTGGAAAGCACCGTCATGGGCCTCGACGGACAAGGCATCGGTGCCGGCGTATCCGGTGGTTGGCGTGTAGGTGACCCCGCTCGCCAGCACGGCATCGATCGCCGCAAGCGTTCCGGTCAGGATCAAGGGCGATCCGCTGGTGCCGGAGCCGGTATCGCTGATGAGGGCCGCCGCGCTGCCGAGCGACAGCGTGCCGTGGCCGACCTCGAGCGTCGTCGTGATGGTATCGCTGCCGGCATCGGCAAAGGACACGCTGAGCCCGTTCAGCGTCAGCGCGGTGTTCTCGCTGGTATCGGTTCCGTTGGCGACCCAGGTCGGGCTGCCCGACACCGACAGATTGCCTGCACTGTTGACCAAGTCCGCGACGGTCGTTCCGCTACCGTCGTTGAGCGGATAATAGGCGGCGAGATTGGCTTCACTGCCCGACAATGAGGTGGTCTGAAGCGCCTGGATCTGGCTTTGCCCAAGCGCCGCATTCCAGACGCTGACATTGGCGACCGAGCCGACGAAATCCTCGCCGCCGACGTCGCCGCCTATCTGCATCAATTCCGGGCCGGTATCGTTCGGGTTCGGGATACCGTTCGCGGATGCCTGGCCGGTGAAGTCGGCCACACCGTCGACATAGAGCGTGAAATTGCCATTCACATGCGTGAGCGCGACGTCGTGCCATTGACCGGCAGACAGATCGATTCCGGTGTCGAAATCCTGATTGCCGCCGACAAGGACATGCAAATCAAGGCCGTTCGTGGTCGCAATTCCGTAGACCCCCGAGCCGGCGTAACTGGTGCTGCCATTGTAGAAAAGCACCTGAGCGTGATTGCCGGGGTTGATCTGGCCGCTCCAGTCGACCCAGCCCGCCAGCGTGACGCCGTCATCTGCGCTGTTGCCCACATGCGTCGTGGCGACCGGCCCGGTGGCGACGGTATTGCCGTCGAAGCTGAGATAGGCCGGGTGGAAGCTGACCGCAGGCGCCGCTGCCACGGTGCCGGCCGAGGTCGTGCCTGTCTTGAGATCGCCACTGCCCGTCTGATGGTATGAGACCGAGACGCTGAGCGCCTGGCCGTCATCCGCTTCGGTCGGCGTGTAGGTGTTGCCGTTGTCGTTCAGTACCGTGTTGCCGCCGACCGTCCAGGTATAGGTGATATCGCTGCCGATATGCGCATCGCCCACGGTGGCTTCGACTTGCGTCCCCGCCACGGCGTTGTGATCGCTGTCGAGCCCGGAGAGCGTGACTGTCGGATTGACCGTAACGGCTTCGGTTGCGGTCGCCTGCGTGCTGATGTCGCCGTCGCCGTCCTTCTCGGTGGCGGTTGCCGTCAGCTGGAAGTTGCCGTCGGGGATCGCGGCATGACTGGTATCGACCGTCAGGCTCGACAGCGTCCAGCCCTTGACGTTGATCGGCGTGCTGCCGTCGCTGGTGACGCTGTTGGTGCCATCGCTCAGGATCGCGCCCGACGGCACGCCGCTGATGGTGAGCGTGTTCAGCGTATTGCTGTCGCCGGTCTGGTTCGCGATCGCGACCGCGAGATCGTTGCCGAGCGCGACCGGCACGCTTTCGACCCCGGTCGCCGTCGCCGTCCACGTCACCGTCGGCCCCGCCGGGTTGACCGTGACCATTTCGCTCGCGGTGGCCTGCGTGCTGATGTCGCCGTCGCCGTCCTTTTCGGTTGCGGTCGCCGTCA
>Ga0210388_10000116_pt1 | contig 94485 bp, 82 predicted proteins | sample IncBWC19OmetaG_FD_155485 | JGI IMG/M metagenome (GOLD analysis project Ga0210388, IMG submission 155485) | Forest soil microbial communities from Barre Woods Harvard Forest LTER site, Petersham, Massachusetts, United States - Inc-BW-C-19-O ... | reverse complement strand
GGGTATTTCGGCAGGCTCCTCGCTGACCTCGGGGCTGGGCTCCTCGCTGACCTCGGGACTGGGCTCCTCGCTGACTTCGGGGCTGGGCTCCTCGCTGACCTCGGGGCTGGGCTCCTCGCTGACCTCAGGGCTGGGCTCTCCGGTGGCGATCGCTTCGGTGGGCACTCCGGTAGGCATTTCCGTCGGTACCGCGGGCAGTTCGTTGTCCGTCACTCCGCCTTGGGCCTCCGGGGGGATGCTGCCGTCCCAGTCCACTTTGTCGGGCACCGTCTCCAGCGCGGCTCCAAGGGAAGTGGCTTTTACGTCGGACTCTTTCGCGGTCACCGGCGAGTAGTAGCTGAAGTGCGCGTCCGGATAGTTAACGTCGTGGGTAGCGCTGTGGGCGGCCATTCGGTCCGAGAGATCCCCGTAAAGCCCCATCAAGGTGCTACAACTGGCCGCAGTGATGGCGGCCCTGGCGCTGGTGGAGAATAGATTCGATTGGTTCGCGCCGGGAGCGATACGCAGAACCCGGTAGCCCAGCCGGGCTTGTTCCTTGGCGTAGGCCTCGTTGGCAGTTCCCAGGACGCTTCCGATGGGGACATTGCCGTTGGGGCTCTCGAGAAAATCGCCGTCTGCGACCACCATCACCGTCTGGCGGGGATACTTCAGCGAAAGCCTGCGGGGAGACATCGCGTAGATATTATTGAAGAGAGGCCGGTCCGTTCCGGGGGCGTCCGTCGGAAGCATCGCCATCGGCTCCGTGCCCGCGCTATGCCCGATCCAGGTGTTGTGGGAATCGGGGTACTGGGCAAGGTGCCCTTCCGCCAGGGCCCGAGTGACGTTGGCGGCCCACACCGTCGGTTTCGTCCAGCTGTCCTGTTTCGGCCGGACATTCACGGTGTTGAGATCCATGTCGACCAGGACCGTGGCGTTGCGTGAATTCTCGATTTTGGAGAGGGTCCTCTTGATGCTTTCCGGGGAAGCGTCCGAACGGAGGGTGATGACATGGTTGTGGGGGACATGGGTCAGGTCGCTGGAGGTCTTCACACCCTCCTGCTGGACCACCCAGCGCTCCTTGGTCGGCGCGAGGGTGGACGAGATCCCGACCCAGGAGTCATTGGCTTCGTCCCTGATGCCCATGGTGACGACGACGAGGCTCGATGATGGATCCGCATGGGCCTTTTCAAGGGGCAAAAGGGCCGTGCACAGGGTTAGAGCGGCCGCGCAGAAGGTCTTTAGCAGGTGGTTTTTTTGGTTGGAGATAGGCGTCATCGGAATGCACCCCGAAGATCGGAAGTCCGAACTCGTTTAACCAAGAGATTTTTGACGCGTTTGACGGAACCAAGATATTTCCAATAGTACATTTTCGAGCCCGACTATATTGGATCGGCAATCCTGAAACAATCGCTAACTTTTTGAGCCTTAGGAAAGTCTTCCTGCTTGACTTTTAACACTAACCATACAAATGTATGGTTAGTGTTAAACACCTATTCCCATACATTCGCACACTGTCCATGACCCAGTCTCCACTGATTAGTACAAAGTACGATTCCAAGGAAACCCTGAGGCGTCTCAGGGCTTCACCGGATTTGAAGGAAGCTTTGGCTGTTCCGGCTCCCCTGGGGCGGCTGAGCTGTTCCAGGTTCGCGCCCGGCCTGCCCTTGGGCGCGCTGATCCATGTTTCAGGTCCACGCCGTACGGATGCCCTGCTCGCGCTCCTGGCTGAACACCCGCACTTGCGGGCGGCCTGGGTGGAGGAGCGCCTCACGGCCTATCCCCCGGCCTTTGAGAAAAGGGGGGTGGACCTGGAACGCCTGCTGTTCGTCGAGGCCAGGAGGGATTTTTTCTGGGCCCTGACGCAAGTCGTGCGCAGCCAGCTGTTCAAGCTGGTGCTGGTCGCCTCGTCCCTGCGCGGGGAAGGGGTCTCCCTGAGGCAACTGCAGCTCGCCAGCGAACATGCCCATTGCGCCGTGATCCTGGCCTGCGATCTCGAGGGAGAGGCCTGGCCCGTGCGGCTGTGGCTGGCCGTGGATCCGGACGGCTGCTTTTCCCTTAGGCGGCAACGCGAGCCCTACCCTGCGGAGGGCCTTCGTGCCAGCGCATGAGGAAGCCATGCAGTATCCCTGCGTCGCCTGCCTGGATTTCCCTTACGGGCTTCCCCAGGACCGCTTGCTGGCCCTGGCCGAGGCTTCCTTGCGCTTTTCCAGCCAGGTGGCTGTGCGTCCCGGCGAGAGCCTGTTCGTTGAACTGGGGCGCAACCGCTGGCTGGGCAGCGCACGGGGTTTCGCCGAGCGTTTGGGCGCGCTGGGACGGCGCTTCGCCCCAGGCGCGCCGCCGTGGATGGGCCTGGGGCGGGACGCGGCGGAAGCCCTCGCGCTCGCGCGCTGGGGACGCGGGCAGGGGCCCCTGGAGGCCCTTCCCCTGGAGGCCCTGACGGCTTACGCATCCCCCTTCGGCGGGGACAGGGAAGTGGAAGCCAAGCTGGCTGAACTCTGCGCGGTTTTGAGGTCTCTGGGGCTTTCGGACTTGGAAGGCTTCCTTGCCCTGCCGGCGCAAAGCCTGGGCAGCCGATTCGGTCCCAACGCCGCCCTGCTGGCCGGGCGGCTGAGGGGGGATTTCGGCATGGCCTGGCCCCGATTCAGGCCCGCGCCCAAGCTTGAGGAGTCCCTGGATCTGCGCGATCCGGCGACGCAGGACGGATGCGTCTCCCTGGATGTGCTGCGTTTTCACATGAAGCGCGGGCTGGGACTCCTTTGCTCGCGTCTGCGCGGCAGGGACTTGCGGGCGGCGGCCCTGGTGCTGGAACTCAAGGAAGAGTCCCGCAGCCGCGCGGACCTTCAGGTCCGGCGCCTGGAACTGCGCCTGTCCCTGCCTCTGGGCGCCCCTCTGGAGCTCTTGAAGGTGCTGTTTGAGGCCCTGGAAGCCTCTTTGCGCGGCCATGGTTTGGCCGGGCCCGTGGTGGCCTTGCGCCTGCGAGTGACCGAGACCGCCCCGGCCCTGGCCGCCCAGCGCCGTTTTTTCGAGCGGCACGAAGAGGAAGTGGAGGCTTGGAACACCCTGGTGGACAGGTTGGCCCAAAGGCTGGGGCCAGACCAGGTGTTTTTGGCGGATTTGGTCCGCAGCTATCTGCCTGAGCGCGCCTGGAAGCGTTGCCTGCGCGAACCCGGATCAGCGCGTCCGCCGCAGGAAGAGGGCGCGCCGCCGTCCCTGGGGCCGAGGCCTTCGCGGCTGCTGCCTGAGCCCCTTGTGCTGGCGCGAAGCGGACAGGCGTTGGGGCCCCTGGCCGACGGGCGGCGGTGGAGGGCCGTCTCCTGGGACGGACCTGAACGCCTGGACGGGGAGTGGTGGCAGCGCCATTTCTCCCGAGATTACTGGAGGGTGGCCACGGATGAGGGACCGGATCTGTGGGTCTTTTCCCGGCCCCAAGCCCCTGAAGGCCGCTTCTGGCTGCAGGGTTTTTTTGACTGAGGCCATGGAGAGCGCCGCTTACGCTGAACTTTTGTGCCGATCCAATTTCTCCTTTTTGAGGGGGGCTTCGCACCCCGAGGAGCTCCTGGGGCGCGCCGACGCTTTGGGCTACCATGCCCTCGCGCTTTCGGATCTCGACGGCGTGTACGGAATCCCTAAGGCCTATTGGAAAGGGAAGTCCCTGGACGCCGAGGCGGCGGGACAGGGCCGCAAGGCCTGCGCCCTCATCCACGGGGCGGAACTGAGCCTGGAGCGGGAGGATCCCGAAGCCGGAGGCGTCCGGAGGGCGGGCCTGGTGCTGTTGGCGAGGGACAAGCCCGGATGGTCCCTGCTTTGCCGGCTTCTGACGGCCAGCCACGCGGACAAGCCCAAGGGCGAGGCGGGGCTTAGTTGGGAGGTTTTTTTGGGCATGGTCCAGGACCACGCCGGCCGCAACGGGCTGCTGTGCCTGCCACGCGGCGAAGGGCTCGGTGTCCCCCTGGAGGATTTCGGCACGCCGCGGGCGCCTTTCTACCCCAGCCTCCAAGCCCTCTTCAAGACGGGCCTGTGGCTGCCCCTGGTCCGCCATCTGGACGGAGGGCGGTCAGCCCGGACCGAGGCCCTGCGCCGTGTTGCCGGGACCTACGGCCTGCGCGCGGTGGCCGCGGGCGATGTCCATTACCACGAGGCCGGGCGCAGCCGGCTGCAGGACGCGCTCACCTGCGTGCGCGAAGGCGTGCCTTTGAGCGAGGCGGGCTGGCGCCTTTTTTCCAACGCCGAGCGCCATCTCAAGCCCCCCGGGGATATGGCCCGCCTTTTCCAGGACTGCCCCGAGCTGATCCGTAACGGGCTCGAAGCCGCCGCATCCTGCACCTTCAACTTGGCCGAACTCCGTTACCGCTATCCGGCCGAGTGGATCCCGCCGGGGCACAGCTCGCAGAGCTACCTCGAGGCTCTGGCCTGGGGCGGCGCGGCCCGCCGTTTTCCCGGGGGCCTGTCCTCCCTTGTGTCGTCCCAGCTCGGGCGCGAGCTGGAATTGATCGGCCGCCTCGGCTTCGCCGATTACTTCCTCACCATCGAGGAGTTGGTCTCCTTCGCGCGCTCCCGGCGCATCCTGTGCCAGGGCCGCGGCTCCGCCGCCAATTCCGTCACCTGCTTCTGCTTGGGGATCACGGCGGTGGATCCGACCCGCATCAACCTCCTCTTTGAGCGATTCCTGTCGGAGGAACGGGCCGAACCGCCCGACATCGACGTGGATTTCGAGCACGAACGCAGGGGGGAGGTCCTGCAGCACCTGTATGAGCGCTATGGCCGGGACCGGGCGGCCATGGTGTCGGCGGTGATCAAGTACCGGACCCGTTCCGCGGTGGCGGACCTGAGCAAGGCCCTGGGCGGGGCCCAGAGGGTCGGCCGCACCCTGCGCGACGCCGATATGGGGGCCTTCCCGGAGGCGCTGCGCGGCCTGGCGGAGGAGGCCGCGGACTTTCCGCGCCATCTTTCCATCCATTCCGGCGGCTTCGTGCTTTCCCAGGAGCCCCTCATCGACCAGGTTCCGGTGGAGCCCGCGCGCATGGAGGGCCGCACCGTCATCCAGTGGGACAAGTACGACCTCGACTACGTGGGCATGATGAAGGTCGATGTCCTGGCCTTGGGCATGCTTTCGGCCCTGAGGCGCTGCATGGACCTGACCGGCTACGGGGACCTGGCCGACCTGCCCCCGGAGGATCCCGCCACCTACGCCATGATCCAGCAGGCGGACACCGTGGGCGTCTTCCAGATCGAGAGCCGGGCCCAGATGAACATGCTGGGCCGGCTCAAACCGGCCTGCTTCTACGACCTGGTGATCGAGGTGGCCATCGTGCGGCCCGGCCCCATCGTGGGCCAGATGGTGCACCCCTACCTGCGCCGGCGCAAAGGCGAGGAGCCGGTGGACTACGAGCACCCCAAGCTGAAGGCGATCTTGGAGAAGACCCTGGGCGTGCCCCTGTTCCAGGAGCAGGTCATGCGCCTAGCCGTGGATTTGGCGGGTTTTTCCCCGGGCCAGGCCGACGAGCTGCGCCGCGCGATCGGGGCTTGGCGTTCGGACGGGCGCCTGCCCCAGGTGGCCGAGCGCCTGATGGAGGGGCTCAGGCGCAGCGGGCTGTCCGAGGCCTTCTGCGGGAACCTGCTCAAGGAGATCCGGGGCTTCGCCGAATACGGCTTCCCGGAATCCCATGCCGCCTCCTTCGCCCTGCTGACCTACGCCTCCTGCTACCTGAAGTGCAGGCATCCCGCGGCCTTCACCTGCGCCCTGATCAACTCCCAGCCGCTCGGTTTCTACGCCAACCACAGCCTGGTCGACGACCTGAAACGCCACGGCCATGGGGTCCTGCCCTTGCATCCCCTGCGTTCCCGATGGGATTGCGCACTGGAGGACGGCGTCTTGCGCCTGGGTTGGCGCGTGCTCGGAGGATTGAGCGAGGCGGCCGCCCTGCGCCTGATCAAGGAGGGGGGGCGCGAGCCTTACGCGGATCTGGACGACTTCGTCCTGCGCTGCGGATTGAAGCCGGGCCAGCTGAGCGCCCTGGCCCTGGGCGGCGCCTTTGAATGCTTCGGCCTTCCGCCGCGCGAGGCCTTGTGGCGCCTGCTCGCCCTGAGGGCCCTGACCGCCGCACCGGGGGAGGGCGTCCAGCTCAGCCTTTTCGGGGGCGCCGGCCACGGCCTGAGGGCCGCAGGGGAGGGGCCGGGCGCTTTCGCGGACATGGACGAATGGGAGTCCGTGTCCCGCTCCTATCAGGCCTTCGGCCTGTCGCCGGACGCCCATCCCATGGAGGCCCTGCGGCGCCTCATGCCTAAGCTGCCCCAGGGCCGCTGCCAGGAGGCCCGCCAAGCGCGGCACGGCCAATGGTGGCGGCAGGCGGGCCTTTGCATCGTGCGCCAGCGCCCCGGCACGGCCAAGGACGTGGTGTTCGCCACCCTGGAGGATGAGAGCGGCCTGCTCGACCTGGTCCTGCATCCTGAGGTCTACGAGCGCCACCGCGACGACTTCCTGAACAACGCCTTTTTCTGCGCCGAGGGCGTCCTGCAAAGGGACCGGGATTCCGTGAGCATGCTCCTGAAGAAACTCCGGCCCTTGGACCCGGAGCGAATGTTAAAAGTCGGGTCGCACAACTGGCATTGAGGGCCTGGCCCTTGACGCGCCAAACACGCGGCGGGTACCATGACAGCATGGAATCCGCCCCCAGCCCGGTTGAAATCGGATCGAAGTCCGCCGCCGCATCCGCCTCCACGGGGACGCGCGAGCTGGTCTGCGAATTGTGCCGCAATTTCTACCACCTGGGCTGGGCCTCCGGCACCGGCGGGGGTATCTCTATCAAGGAGGGCGGCCGCATCTATATGGCCCCCAGCGGCGTGCAAAAAGAGCGCCTTGAGCCCCGCGACATCTTCGTGCTCGACGAGGACGGCGGGGTCGTGGAGGAGCCCGGCGGGGGGGCGAAGCTGTCCCAGTGCGCGCCCCTGTTCATGCACGCCTACAAGATCAGGGGCGCCGGGGCCGTCCTGCACAGCCATTCCCTCAACGCCGTCGCCGCCACCCTGCTCTTCGACCGCCATTTCCGCGTCAAGAACCTCGAGATGCAGAAGGGCCTCGAGGGCTACGGGGCCTTCGACACCCTGGAAGTGCCCATCATCGAGAACACGGCCCAGGAGTGCGACCTAGCCGACTCCCTGGCCCAGGCCATCCAGGAGAACCCCAGGAGCCGGGCGGTGCTGGTGCGCAACCACGGGGTCTACGTCTGGGGCCGGGACTGGAAACAGGCCAAGACCCAGGCCGAATGCTACGATTACCTGTTCGAAGCCGTCTGCCGCATGCGGCAGCTCGGGATAAGCCTGTAAAGGCCGTCAACGATCCGTCCCGGGCGCCTTGGTGCCCCGGTTTTGGAGGAGGAACGCAATGAAAGCGTACTGGCTGGAGAGCGGCGAGGCCATCTCGTCCGACGAATTGAACGCCCAGGACATCTTCTACACCCAGCTCCCGGTCGACGAGGCCGCGCACAAGGCGCCCCTGGCGGAGATCATGGAGGAGCACGGCTACGTGGATCGCGACCTGGTCAAAATGTCGGAGGAGATGCCCACCTTCGGTGAGATGTGCCGCAAGTTCGCCATCGAGCACTACCATCCCGGCGACGAGGTGCGTTTCATCATCTCCGGCGCGGGGATCTGGGAGATCCGCAGCCTCGACGACCGCTGGATGAAGGTCGAGGTCGAGTCCGAGGACTTCATCACGGTGCCCGCCAACCGTTACCACCGTTTCTACCTGACCGACGAAAAGATGATCCAGTGCGTTCGTCTGTTCAAGGACCACAACGGCTGGGTCCAGGTCTACCGCAAGGATGTCGAGGCCGGACTTGCGGCCAAGGCCTAGAATTTTTTGAAAAACGTGAAACAAAAAGACGCCCGGATCGTTCCGGGCGTCTTTTTGTTTGAAGGCGTCACGTCGGAGGGCAGCGCGGTTAAATGATGATTCAAAGTATGGAAAATGTTAAAATTTATTAATTTAATTCTGGAGGAGACTTGAAATTTAATCTGCGGCGGGTGGCCACAGTTTTTTTGCGTTCCATGATATTTTTACAAGTGTTGCTTAGTGTTTCTCTTTGGTGCATTTATTTAATCCATATGCAAACGCCTTCGAATCCATCCGAAGGCGCTTTTTTTTATGGCTGGAAAATTGGTCTGACCAGTCTGTTGACGTCTTGGTGGACCCTATACCAGGCGACGCTTGTTTGCGTTTTTTTAGGGGCTGAACGAATATCGGTTTTGCTCAATCCCGACGAACGGACGCTCAGCATCGACTTGAATCTGGAATCGATAGGCCGGGTCGTCCTTCAATGCATTGGGGTCTTACTTTTTAATCTATCTCTTTTAGGGACGTATTCCCTAGTGGACAACGTGACGAGGACGCTAATCCAGTTAGGGTCGGGGGTCACAGGCCCGACGACCTGGCCTATTCCAGCACAGACCAGTGTGTTGCTCATAGCAGCCATGGCACTAATGGCTTTTCCGGGCTCACTTTCGCGTTTCCTGACGTTCAAAGGCCGGGGGGGGCTGGAAGGGCCGGGATCCAGCCCCAGGGATGGCGGAATTCCCTTGATCGTCGACTCGTTAAAGCTTCTGGTGCTGCTTGCCGGGGGGAGCACTGGCCTTTGGTTTTCTCATCATTCGATACCGGAAGTTGTCGGGTCGTTAAAGACCGAACAATCGGGATCGGCTGCAGAAGTGGGAAGGAACTATAATCCCGTCGAATCCAAAGGAATGCCCACGAAGTTTGCCGAATTCTCGGTTTCCGCGACGGCTTTGGTAGATATCGAAGAAAATGGCGCGTGCCCGGCCCTGCTGGCTGGTCCCAAGAGTTTGGCCGTAGCGCCCGACGGTGACGTATATGTGGCGGATTTGGGTCATTCTAGAATATCCGTGTTCAACGACCAAGGCATTTACCTCTTCAGTTTTGGTACGCTGGGTCCTGAGCCTGGGAAGGGTAAGCCGGGCGAATTTAACGAACCATCGGGAGTGGCAGTAGGTCCTGATGGCACCGTCTATGTGGCGGACACATGGAACGAGCGTATTCAGAAATTCGATCCCAAGGGGACCTATCTGGGAGAGTATAGCGGACCAAGTTACGCCTTCTATAGCCCCCGCGACGTGGCGGTGGATAATGCCGGAATTCTTTACGTTGCGGACACGGGCAATTCCATGGTGAAGGTGATCGACCAGACCGGAAAGTTGCAGGAAGTCCTGGGGGGGAGCGGGGACGGTCGCGGCCAATTCAAAGAGGTGTTCGGCATGGCAGTGAATAGCCAGGGGGAGTTATATGTGGCGGACTCTGGCAACCGGCTCATCCACAAATATAGCGCCTTTCCTGGGATGCACATGGAAAAGGATGCGAAAGTGCCGGGATGGGAGGATTCCTCGCCCAATTGGCCGCAATTGGCGATTGATAAGTCCGGCAATGTATTTCTTTCGGACGGCCAGCATCTGAAGATTTTTATCTACGACAGCGATCTTAATTATTTGGGCACCATCAACGGAGCCCTCAGTCCGAGGCAATATCAGGCCCAAGGTATCGCATTCGCCGCCAATGGAGATCTCTGGGTTTCCGACGTCCTTGCATCCGATCTGCTAAGGATCGGTACCTTCGGCGCATTCGGTTCGCCAGTAAACGCGGAGTGGAATCCTTATCCGGTTCCCTTTCCTCAAGGATCCATCCAAGCACACGCTGTCCTGGGCCCCAAGACTCCCCTGGTAAAGGATGATTTTGTAGAGCGTCGCCAGTTCGTAGTCGAGCATGACAATGCTTTGCGGACGGGTCAATTTTCTCAACTCGACAGCGAGGCGATTCAGCTTAGGGCGTCCCACACTGTTTTTGATGATGGAGACTCTAAACTCCTGTGGTTTTATTCAAGTTTATCCCACTATGATTGCGCGCCAGATGCCTGGAACGCGGATTATTACGTCAAGAAATTGATCCAGGCGGATCAGTGGGATTCAAAATATCCCGATTCGGTCACGGCGAAGCTGTACCGCGCCCAGGTTCTGGTGGACTACGCATGGCAAGCCCGGGGAAGTTCGATGGCAGATGGAGTGAGCAAAGAGGGATGGATGTCCTTTGGAGAATGCCTCCGGAGAGCTTGGAATATTCTGGATCAACTTGCAAATAATCCCGAAGCCTTGAAGGATCCCGAGTATTACTGCCTGCGTGTTCACGCGGCTTATGGATTGCAGAGACCGGAGGGGGAATTGGAAACTTGGTACCTTCGGGGACATAAACAATGTCCCGAGGCCTGGGAACTGACCTATTGGTACACAAATGGCATCGCCTATAAATGGAGCGGCAGCAACCGTTTGCCGGCCTTTTTCCGGAGTTTCATCAAGGAGGCGCCGGTGCAGGCGATCTATGTTGCGGCCTACGACGATGATATCAGCTACGGCGGAGACGACGCTTCCGGGACGCCCTGGGACAAATACGAGCCTGATCGCGAGACTTTTTGGAACGAACTCCTGGGTGCTGCCAGAACGACCGCCTTGAAATATGGGACCAGCGCTATGGCGCTCAGCCGTATTGCCAAGGTCGCCGCCAACACCGGCCACTTTCGGGATGCCGAACCTATTTTCCGTCTTTTGGGAGAACGCTACGAAGTGGGTGTCTGGCGGAACAGCAATTTTTATGATTCGGTTAAGGAACATTGCCTTGCCGCCCAAGCCCCCTAAGGACACGCTTTGAGGCCGGCGCCGCGGCCATGGACTCAGGGATTTCCAACACCGATAATCGCTGAGGACACCCGGTTCGCTTCGGACACCATCGTTTTCCAACAGAGGAGACCCAAATGGCAGGCAGGAAGTCGCGTAAAGAGAACGCCCAGGAAGGGGAAGCCTTCCTGGCCAAGAACAAGGAGATCCCGGGCGTCATGGTGACGGCCAGCGGCCTGCAGTATGAAGTCCTGAGGGAGGGGACGGGCCCCGCGCCGAAGAGGAGCCATTCGGTGAAGGTCCACTATCTCGGAACGCTGGTCGACGGCACCAAGTTCGACAGCAGCTATGACCGCAAGGAGCCGATCGTTTTCCCCGTCAGCGGGGTGATCGAAGGCTGGGTGGAGGGGCTGCAGCTGATGAACGCCGGCAGCAAGTTCCGCTTCGTCATCCCCTCGGAGCTCGCCTACGGATCGGGAGGCGCGGGCGAGGACATCGGACCGGATTCCGTCCTGGTTTTTGAAGTGGAACTCCTGGAGATCTTAGGGCGCTGAAGCCCGGTTTCGACCGGCTCACCTGAATGGAGGACGGCTGTGGCATCCCCTGTGATCGAAGCGCAGAAGCTCGATTTTCCCTGGCCCTGCCTGGATCCCTTCCTGTTTTGCGCCTACCACAACGACCAATTCCCGGCGGGCAGGGCCGACCTGGGCCCTGCCGTCAGCCTGGAAGGCCGTGAACTGGGGCAGGACTTCGCCTTCAAAGACGGCTGGAACATGTACCACGGCAGGGTGGTGCCGGGCTTCCCCCAGCACCCACACCGCGGTTTCGAGACCATCACCATCGTGCGCCAGGGGCTCGTCGACCATTTCGACTCCCTTGGCGGCGCCGCCCGTTATGGCGAGGGCGACACGCAGTGGCTCACCACGGGCGCCGGCATCAGCCACAGCGAGATGTTCCCCCTGCTCAAGCGCGACCAGGGCAACCCGGCGGACCTTTTCCAGATCTGGCTGAACCTGCCCGCCGCCAAGAAGATGGCGCCCCCGGCCTTCAGCATGCTGTGGGACAAGCAGCAGCCGCGCATCGCGGGGAACAAGTCCGAACTGAAGCTGGTGGCCGGCGGCTTGGCGGGCAAGGCGGCGGCCGCGCCCCCGAAGGACAGCTACGCTTCCCAGGCCGGCAGCGACATTCTGATCGCGGTGCTGACGGCCCGGGCGGGGGGGAGTTTCAAGCTGCCCGCCGGACCGGAGGGCGTGAACCGTTGCCTCTACCTCTACAAGGGCGCCTGGACCGTCGACGGCGAGGAATACGGCGCCGGACAGAGGCTGCAGGTGCGCCCCGACGCCGCGCTGGAACTTGCCTCGGCCGGAGGCGGCGAACTGCTGATTCTGCAGGGCCGCCCCATGGATGAGCCGGTGGTGAGTTACGGACCCTTCGTGATGAACGACCGCCAGCAGTTGATGCAGGCCTTCGAGGACTACCAGCGCACGCATTTCGGGGGCTGGCCCTGGGAGAGCGACGACCCCGCCCATCCGGCGGAACAGGGCCGTTTCGCCCGCTTTCCCGACGGGCGCGAGGAACGGCCCTAGGATCCCTCGGATCTAGGGTGCCTTTCAAATTCCGGAATCTGCGGTCTCTATAGTTCGCAAAAGAAAAACGGCGCCATCCGGTTCCCCAGGATGGCGCCGTTTTTTTTACGCCGTTTTCCCCCACGGTTGATCAAAAGCTATTGGGTCGGATCAGTTCACGGGCTGCGGAGCGGCGTTGATCTGCGTGGATGAGCCGTCCGTGGGGCTGAAGCTGTAGACGGGGCCTTCCCAATTGCCGAAGTCGATTTGGCCCTGCTGCCCGGTGATCCATTGCCAGAACGTCGTGTCGATGGAGTAGAACTGGGTTTGCGTGGCAGCGATCACCGTCGCGCCGGTGTACATCGCCAACTCGCCGCAGAACCGCATGCCGTCCGCGGCGGTGCCCGCGTTGCCGGAGCCGGTCTCCGCGGTGGCGCAGGCGAAGAGGGTGATCGTCTTGGCGTCGCCGTTGATGGTGTTGGCGACCGTCGCGTTGTTCAAGGTGAGGCCTTCGGTGCACAAGGCGAGGCCGAAGCCGCCGACCTGGAAGTTGGTGCAGGTCTGGTCGCCGAGGTTCCAATTGGCCTCATAGCCGTGGCACATGATGTAGAGGTTGGTCAGCCCGCCCTGGGTTTGGGCGTAGGAGTGGATCCAGTCAAAGGCGTGTTGGATCGGGACGGTGCCGTCCACTTCGTAGTTATTGTCCGCGAGGCCGGCGGGGGTCGCTCCGGCTAGGCGCATATCGTGTACGAGCATGGAACCCATGGGATCACCTCAAAAAATGGTTGTGGCGGCCAAAGCCCAAACATTGGAATGAATTTAGATTTGGAAATGCTTCAAATCAAACGACGTTTTTGTTAAAAAACCTGCCCGTGGAACTTGAAGGGAACTTGTACTAAGTACTACACCGGCAGACAAAGCGCCGCTGTCCAATTTTTATGCCGCAGCAAGATGTCCTACCTCGATCGGTCCCGGGACTAGATGTTTGCCATGGGCTGCGATTGACGGTTTCGGCGCCAGGGAGCTGTAGAGCCGCCCCACTTCAGCCGGGTCATTTGAGAGTTTGGTTTGAATGAACAGTCGAAGGTCTTTCTCGTTGGACCACTGCATGTCAGTGGCCTTGTCTCTTTTTTTCCCAGTTGAGGACCGCCACATGACTGAGTCCGAACAGCGCCCCGAAGCGAGTCGTGGTCAGGTTGAAGTGCTGGCGGACAAAGCGGACTTCATGACCGGTCAAGGGCCGTGCCATGCGGATCAGTAGCATTAGCACCTGTTCGGCCAGCTTGTTGTAGTTCAGCTTAGGGACCCACTCGCCCCGCACCTCGATCATGGGGACATGGCTGAGGCGCACCGGAAAACCGAACCCGGTATCAATGATTTCTTTGGCGATCTTGGTTTGCATGTTTGCCTCACGCGTTCAGGTAAAATGGTAGTGATGGTGGCAGGCCACAGTCTTTAAATTTACGGCGAAGCGTAGTTAGCACCCGTCCAGAGACGATCCGGATTCGCAATGGCATGCGAAAATCCCTAGAAAAACAAAGCGCCGCTATCCATGACAGATAGCGGCGCTTTGTGAGTTTTGGAGGCGGTGGGAATCGAGGGATCGTCCGTATCGCGCGGAACCCCCGGTTTCACGGGGGTTTTGTGGGCCATCGAAGCCCCATACCCGGATTCATACCCGGCTTGCCTGGGGCAAGATTGGACCGGCCGTACCTTTAGGCCGTACCTTTCGCTGCATGCACGGCCTTGGAATCGGGCTCAAGCACGACGCGAACGTGGGCATTGAGCGCCTTGGCCACCCGCCGCAACATTCGCATGGAGTGGCCAGAGTAGCGGGAGGATTCAAGGCGGCAGATTTGTTGTTGGGATGTTTTCACCCTTCGTGCCAAGGCCGCTTGGGACAAACCTGCCCGTTGTCGGAGGTCCGCCAATTGCAGCGCCAAGTCCCAGGCTTCACCGGCCCGTTTAAAGCGGGCGGCGAACTCAGGGTCTTTGAGCTGTTCCTCCAAATCACGATCGAAATTCGTCTTTTTCATGATTTATTCCTCTTTTTCCAGTCGTTCATACGATCCTGGGCCGTCTTCAGATCCGTGGGAGGGATGGCTTGACCTTTGTTCCTGATGCCGTGAACCGCCACAATTCTCTGGCCCTTGAAGAAAAACCAGAGCACCCGCGTGTTCAGCTTTCCAACATGCCTTAGTTCAAACAGGCCGCCGCCCAAAGGTGTGGTCAAGGGCGAACGATGGTTCTGGCGGTCCTTGAGCTTCCCTAGCCCCGCCATCACAACCGCATGGTCGTCTGGATCGCTGGCCTTGAGTTCGTGCAGGAAGTCGCTGACAGGACAACTCTTTTGTTCGTTCTCGTAGTACTCTACGCTAAACTGCATATAACCTCAACATCAAATTTGATTTAACGGTCCGTGGCACGCCGCCCAAAGAAGGCATGGGGAATTTAGCACCAAGGGCAGAGCGAAGCAAGCCGAGTTCGTCTCAAATTGTATCATATGAACATTTCTTCTTGACCTCATCACCTGATACAAAGTAGACTCCCTCCCATGAAGACCAGCAGCGAACGTCGTCAGGTCAACGGGGAATGGGTCAAGGCCATGCGAAAGCACCTTGGGCTTAGCCAGGAAGTGCTGGCTGAGCGCGTAGGGGTATCGCGTCCAGCGGTGGCACGCTGGGAACTTGGCACTTTCAGACCGTCCAAACTCGCGGGTAGGGCACTTTTGGAATTCGCGGACGCGCACCGCGATGAACTGGGTGCCTTGGCCGAGGGGCAAATACCTCCGTTGACCGGGCTAAAGGTTCGTAAACCTCAGCACAGCCAACGGAGTAGCCATGATCCAAGTAAACGGAAGCCTCATCCAGGAACGGCGCAAAGAAAAGCCCGTTGAGTTTTCGAAGCTTAAGGAAGTAACGGCAAAGCCGGAGCATCCGAGCCTTCTCTCCGAAAATGGTTTTCTGCGCCTGCCCCAGATTGTCGGAGACCGGTCTTCCACACCTCGCGTCCCCCCGATCGTTCCAATCAGTAAATCCACACTATGGTCTTGGGTGAAAGCGGAGAAGTTTCCCGCACCCATCAAGATCGGGCCGCGGACGACCGTCTGGCGTATCGAGGACGTTCGCGCATGGCTCGAAAGGACGAGAGGCTAGGAAAACAAGCCCTTGAATCTCAGCGCAGCCTTTGGATCTCAGCATAGCCCGGGAGAAAAACGTGAATATAGTGCTTACAGAACGTGATGAGTATTTGTTGAGCTGGCTGTGGCAGGTACGGTATGCGACCCCGCGGCAGGTGCATCGGTTCATCTTTGAGGACACAAAACGGTGCACCGCGACGAACCGCCTACTGGCCTTGCAGGAAGCGGGCCTGGTGAAAATAGCCACCAAGGGCGTGTACCAAGTCGCCGATAAGGACCGAAAAGTCGTCTGCATCACCCGAGGGGGAGTGGCGGCCCTCAACCAACAAAGACCGAACAACCCCATAAGGCCAACCGACGTTCCAAAAACGGACGCTTGGGCACTGTCCAGGACCGGGCTCATCCATGATCTGCGGCTCGTCGATGTAGGCATTAGCCTATGCGAGACCCTGGAAGACGCTAGCTGGACGTCGGAGCATGTTTTGCGGTCACACATCCGCAAGAACGCCGGATCAGGAACCCGCATTCCCGACGCGCTGCTAAGTTTCCAGGTGGGGGACGAGAAACATTCCCTGGTGCTGGAAAATGAATACGCCCGTTACAGCCAGGAGAAGTTCGTCAAGATTCTGGACAAATTGCGTTGGCAGTATCCAGGTTTCATCCGGATGTTCGTTGTGGCCGATATGAGCCACCTAGCCCACCTGCTTCACTGGGCGAGTACGACCGGGTACGCCAACTACAGTTCTGAGATGCTCGTCTTCGGCCATTACCCTGATGTGGTGGAAAACGGGGCTAATGCGACCTGGATTCATGTCGGCGGGGAGATAAGCCCGGACCATATCCTGAGGCAGGCCTGCACTGGTTCTTGCGACAACGAAGACATCGAAGATGGGGACGGCAGGGAAGACGACGGTCAATCGCCGACCGATTAGAATCCCGTCGCGGAACTATTTCTGGTGATTCGGCGTATGTGTGCTATAAGAGTTTAGGCTCCGTTAAACACATAGGCCGGGGAACGTGAAAAGACACCCAAAATTCCTTAACTTCCTTCTCGTGGCCCTGACGCTGCTTCAGGGCGCGCGTTTGGTCGCCAATTGCTCTGTCTCATGCAACATGGATGGGACCGAGAAATTGCGCTGTGCCACCAATAACATAATGGAGCAGAGCAAGGCCTGTTCCGGTGGACGGAATGGAACCGTCCTTGCCCAGCATGGAGTATGTTGCAGCTTGGACCTGGTCAGCCAGCTTCCGGCCCTGAATACCCCCAAAATCAAGCTGGTGAAAATGGCGCTGGACCAAATGGCCTCCACGCCCGTTTCCAACTCCATTGAATTCACAGATATCCCCGAAGGCGCTCAATTTAGTCGTGCTGGTCCACCTGAGTCCGGCGCAAGTCCGGCCCTCCTTGCCGTTCCGCCCCAAAACGCTCCTCCAGTCCTAGTCTAAGACCGCATTCCAGTCGTGGCCTGAAGCATCAGGTCCTGCCCGCAGCCCGGGCACTGGGATGTTTTCTTTTACCTAGATATGGAGATGAGCCATGAAAACCAATAAAAATTTGCTCAAACCGTTTTTTTGGGCGCTGATCGCGTTTGTTCTTGGCGTAGTTTTCGCCGGAAACTTCCGTCAGTTGGGCGTTGCGCCTGTCGCGCAAGGCCACCATCGCGTTATGTACCAGTGCCCCATGCATCCGGAGATCATCCAGGACCATCCGGGCTTTTGTCCCATCTGCCATATGCGCCTTGAAAAAGTCGAGGATGACGACGATTCCGACGCGGATACCCAGGGCCCCGTGGCCCAAGCCGGGACGGTAGCGGGCAAAGCCGGCTTTACCCTGAGTCCGGAGCGCCAACAGCTCATCGGGGTACGGACCACAGCGGCCGGAATTCAGCCGATTGCCTTGACCTTGAGGATGCCCGGACGGGGAGCCCATGGAGGGCGGGTTTTGGCCCAACTTCTTGAGATCGACGAGGACACGCTGCGCATCGGAATGAAGGCGCGTCTCTTAGGGCCCAATGGCGCGTCCGCGGAGGCCCGGGTCACAGGGGTGGACGGGACCGTGGACGACTTTACGCACAGCTTTGGGGTGACCCTGCGGACGACCGGCCCCGCGGCTTGGCTCAGGCCGGGTCTTTTTTGCGAGGTGCTGGTAGACGCGGGGCTGGGGAGACACCTCGCGGTGCCCCAAGAAGCGGTCCTGGACACGGGAGAACGGCAGGTCGTGTTCGTGGAGGACGGTCGCGGTCACTTTGAGCCGCGTCTCGTGGTCTTGGGCGAGGCCGGGGACGACCTGGTGGAAATCAAGCACGGCGTAAAGGCGGGCGAACAGGTGGTCACGTCCGCGAACTTCCTCATCGACAGCGAATCCCGTTTCCGGGCAGCGCTACAACAATTCTAGCGGGGCCTGCCATGATCGAAAGACTCGTTGACTGGTGCGCAAAGAACCGATGGACGACCTTGGCAGTGGTGGGCTTGTTGTGCGGATGGGGCTGGTGGAGCCTGCAACGCATGCCGTTGGACGCCATCCCGGACCTTTCCGACACCCAGGTGATCGTCTATTCCACGTGGGACCGCAGCCCGGACCTGGTCGAGGACCAGGTGACCTATCCCATCATACGGGCCCTATTAGGGGCGCCTAAGGTCAAGGCCATCCGCGGCTTCTCGGATTTCGGAGTCTCCTATGTCTATGTCATCTTCGACGACGGGACCGACCTGTACTGGGCCCGCAGTCGGGTCATGGAATACCTGTCCAAAATCCAGGGGCAGCTTCCCCAGGGAGTGAACACTGAATTGGGCCCCGACGCCACCAGCATTGGTTGGATCTACCAGTACGCCCTAGTGGACAAGACAGGGCACCAGGACCTTTCCCAACTGCGATCCCTTCAGGATTGGAACCTCCGTTACCAGCTCCAGTCCCTTCCCGGCGTGGCCGAGGTCGCTTCGGTGGGAGGTTATGTCAAACAGGTGCAGGTGGTGGTGGACCCGGCCAAGCTCCAGATCGACGGGGTCTCGATCCTTCAGGTGGCCGATGCGGTGGCGCACGCCAACGAGGAGATGGGCGCGCGTCTGATCGAGTTCTCCGGCACGGAATTCATGGTCCGGGGTCGGGGTTACGCCGAAAGGCCGGAGGATTTCGCTGAGGCTCCGATCGAGTCGCACGACAAGACCGGCACCATCCTTAGGGTCAAAGACGTCGCCACGGTGGCATGGGGTCCAGAGATGCGCCGCGGGGTGGCTGAATTGGACGGGGAGGGCGAAACCGTCGGCGGCATTGTGGTTATGCGCCAGGGAGAGAACGCGCCCAAGGTCATTGAAGAAGTGAAGGAGAGGCTCCAGGAGATCAAATCCGGATTGCCCCCGGGGGTGGAGATCGTGCCGGTCTATGACCGTTCCGACCTGATCCATAGGGCCGTCCACACCGTGAGCCACGAACTGCTCATGGAGATGCTGATCGTGAGTTTGGTGATCCTGCTCTTCCTTTGGCACATTCCCAGCGCCACCATCCCGATACTGACCCTGCCCATTTCCATCCTGCTGGCCTTCATCCCCATGTATTACATGGGCCTGTCGGCCAACATCATGTCCCTGGCCGGCATTGCCGTGGCCATCGGTGCCATGGTGGACGCATCTATCGTGGTCGTGGAGAACAGCCACAAGCATCTGGAGGAGTGGCAAAGCGGGGGCCGCAAGGGCGACTACAAGTCAGTTCTGATCAAGGCCATTCAGGAGGTGGCCCGTCCGAGTTTCTTTTCCCTGATGGTGATCGCCATCGCCTTTGTGCCGGTCTTTACGCTGATTGGCAGGGAAGGCCGTCTGTTCCGCCCCCTGGCCTATACCAAGAACCTGTCCATGGTCGTCGCCGCCTTCCTGGCGGTGACCCTCGATCCCGCGCTCAGGCTCACCCTCATCCGGCTGCATGACTACACCTTCAAGCCGAAATGGTTGGCCCGGGTCACCAATGCCGTCCTCGTCGGCAAGATGCACAAAGAGGAGGACAACCCGGTCAGCAAGCTCCTGTTCCGGCTCTATCAGCCGGTGGTGGATTGTGTCCTGACGCATCCCAAGCGCACGATCCTGGCGGCCCTGCTGGCGTTGGTCGCGACGATTCCCGTGTATTTCCAGCTCGGTTCGGAATTCATGCCCAATCTGGATGAAGGCAGCCTGCTGTATATGCCGACCGCCTTGCCTGGGATGTCCGAAACCGAGGCCCTGCTCATGCTCCAAAAGCAGGACCAGATGCTCAAGGCCTTTCCGGAAGTGGAAAGGGTTTTCGGCAAGGCGGGCCGGGCAGATACCCCCACCGATGTCGCGCCTTTTTCCATGGTCGAGACAACGGTCACGCTCAAGCCGCGGTCCGAATGGCCTGAGAAGCCGCGTTGGTATTCGTCCTGGATGCCGGAATTCCTGAAGCCGACGGTGCGCTGGCTCTGGCCGGACCGCCAGACCACGGATGAGCTGGTGGCGGACATGAATGAAAAGCTCCATTTCGCCGGTTTTCCCAACATCTGGACCCAGCCCATCATCAACCGCATCGATATGCTGGACACGGGCATCAGGACCGCGGTGGGGATCAAGGTGTTGGGGCCCGATCTCACCGTGATCCAGAACCTCGGCGAGCAGATAGAGCACCTTCTTAAGGACGTTCCAGGCACCCGCAGCGTCATCGCGGAGCGGACCGCTGGAGGCTACTTCTTGGACGTGAATTGGGACCGGGCCGCCTTGGCCCACTACGGGCTTTCCATTGACGACGCTCAGATGACCCTTGGCGCCGCCGTGGGGGGCGAGAACGTCAGCACCGTGGTGGAAGGCCAGCAACGCTACCCCGTGAATGTCCGCTATCCCAGGGAACTGCGCGAAAACGAACGCGAACTGGAGCATGTCCTGATCATGGCCCCTAATGGAGCCATGATCCCCTTGGGGGCGGTAGCGAGCATCACCCGCATGGAAGGACCGGGCATGATCCGCAATGAAAACGGCCAGCTTGCGGGTTACGTCAGCGTCGACGTTGCCGGGCGGGACGTGGGCGGCTATGTGGAGGAAGCCCAAAAAATCGTCAACCAAGGATTGAAGATGCCCACGGGCTACTCCCTGATTTGGAGCGGCCAGTTCGAGGACATGGTCCGGGTCAAGGAACGCCTGAAAATGGTCATTCCCCTGACGCTGGCCCTGATCTGGGCCCTGATCTTTATAAACACGGGTTCCGCAGCCAAGACGGCCATTATTTTGATGGCCGTGCCCTTCTCACTGATTGGCGCCGTCTGGCTTCTCTGGATCCTGGGCTACAACCTTTCCGTGGCGGTCGCCGTAGGTATGATCGCGCTGGCGGGTTTGGACGCGGAAACGGGCATCTTCATGTTGCTGTACCTGGATCTGGCCCATGACAAGGCCAGGAGTGAGGGGACGCTGACGACAGTGGCAGACCTGAAGGGCGCCATTGTCCAGGGAGCCGTGAAGCGCGTCCGGCCGAAGGTGATGACCGTGGCCTGCGCGTTTGTGGGCCTGCTTCCCATCATGTTCTCCTCCGGGGAAGGGGCCGACGTGATGAAGCGCATCGCTGCGCCTATGGTGGGAGGTTTATTCTCGTCCTTTGCCCTGGAACTGATCGTATATCCGGCGGTCTATTACCTATGGAAAAAGGGGAAGTTCCAGCATTAGTCCCGGAGAAACTTAGCCTGTCCGGGCCATGGGGGTCCGGAGGGTATTTCAGCGAATGTCAGGAGGAAGTGCCGTGAAGAAACTTTTGATTTTGGCCATACTGCTAGTCACCGCGCCTTCGTTGATGAAGGCGGACGGAGTGGGGACACCAGCGGGAACGTCCCCCAGCCTCCAAACCGATAGTTCGGGGACAACCCTGCCGGCCAAAAAGGTCAAAAGACACCGGAGAAAGAAGGCGACGGCTGAGTCGGTTTCCCTTTTTGTCACGGATCAAGGGTTCGTTCCGGCGGAGCTTACGCTCAAAAAAGGGGTTCCCGTCAATCTAGTGGTCACGCGTCAGACGAACCAGACCTGCGCGACGGCTATTGTCATTCCTGACTATGGCCTTTCACGGGATCTGCCGCTCAACGTTCCGGAGACGCTCTCGTTCACCCCAAAGGACACGGGTGAAATTAGGTATAGCTGCGGGATGGGAATGATTGGCGGAGTCCTTTCCGTGGAATAGCACCAGGTGAATGGATGATCAAGGAGACATGAAATGCTTAAACGCTGGATCCTTTTGGCGGCCCTGGCGATCCTCTTGGGCGCTCTCTTGGACCACGAGGATGGGTTTGAGGACAGTCAAGCCGTGCATGTGAAAGCCGGGCCTGGCGAGACCGTGATTTTGAAATGATATCGAGCCTTTTTTGGGGAGCTAATTCCTATGTTGGACCATGAACACAATGATGACGTTGGAAGTGGGCCTTCCGCATTCAAGGACCCCGTCTGCGGCATGGACGTAGAGGCGGACTCGCCCTATCAGTACGTCCATGCCGGGCAGACTTATTATTTCTGCAATGCCCGCTGCTTGGAGAAATTCAGGGTCGATCCGGGGAGATATCTCGAGCCTCGCGAGGCGGCCGAGATCCATTCCGGTATCGGAGCCATCTACACCTGCCCAATGCATCCCGAAATCGAGCAGGTGGGGCCGGGCCCCTGCCCCAAATGCGGCATGGCCCTGGAGCCAAAGAGCGCCCTTGAAGGTGAAGCAGACGACACGGAACTCAGGGCCATGGAACGACGGCTGTGGATCTCTGCCGGGCTGACCGTGCCCCTGCTGGTCGTCTCCATGGGGCCCATGCTCGGGAGTTTTCTGCCGTCCTGGTTGTTGGGGGCGGCTGGAAATTGGTTCCAACTTGGCTTGGGCACTCCGGTTGTCCTTTGGGGAGGCTGGCCCTTCCTGGTGCGCGGCTGGAATTCCGTCCGAACCTGGAACCTCAATATGTACACCTTGATCTCCATGGGGACTGTAACGGCCTTGGTCTATAGCCTGTTTGCGGTGATTTTTCCCGGCCTGTTTTCCGCATCCTTCCGCCAGCCTGACGGAAGCCTGGCACTGTACTTTGAAGCTGGGGCGGTCATCGTGACCCTGGTGATCTTGGGGGACGTGTTGGAGCAGAGAGCCCGGCAACGAACCGGAGGGGCTATCAAGGCTTTGTTGGGCTTACAGGCCAAGACCGCGCGCCGGATCAAAGCCGATGGAAAGGAAGAGGACGTGCCGGTGGACCAGCTTGCCGTGGGTGACCGGCTCCGTGTCCGTCCGGGGGAGAAGGTCCCGGTCGACGGCGTAGTGCAGGAAGGAAGCTCCTATGTCGACGAATCCATGGTTTCGGGGGAATCCGATCCCGTGGAGAAAAGGGCGGGGTCCAAAGTGGTCGGATCCACCCTGAACGGCCAAGGGACCTTCGTCTTCAAGGCTGAGAAGGTCGGGCGCGACACCCTGCTTTACCATATCGTCCAAATGGTGGCGGACGCCCAGCGCAGCCGGGCCCCCATCCAGCGTCTGGCGGACAAGGCGGCGTCCATTTTTGTACCTGCGGTGGTCTCCTTTGCCGTACTCAGTTTCCTCATCTGGGCCCTGTGGGGACCGGACCCCCGCTTGGCCCATGCCCTGTTCAGCGCCGTGTCGGTCCTGATCATCGCCTGCCCTTGCGCCTTGGGATTGGCCACACCCATGTCGGTGATGGTCGGCACAGGCCAGGGTGCCTTGGCCGGCGTCCTGGTCAAGAACGCCGAGTCCCTGGAGCTGCTCGGTAGGGTGGACACCCTAGTGATCGACAAGACCGGCACGCTGACCGAGGGAAAGCCGGCCTTGGTGGACGTGGAATGCGTCCCGGGGACGGATGAGTCCGAGCTTCTGGCCGTCCTGGCGGCGCTGGAGAGGGGGAGCGAACATCCCCTGGCCCAAGCGCTTATCCGCGCAGCCGAAGATCGAAACCTACCTCGCCTGGAGGCCATAGGCTTTCAAGCCATCTCCGGACAGGGGGTGGTGGCTGTGGTCCACGGACAGGAAACCCTGTTAGGGAACGCCGCCCTGATGTCCGCCCGCACGGTGGACTGCGCCGGACTGGCGGCCAGGGCGGATGAGTGGCGGTCCAAAGGCTGGACCGTGGTGTTCGCCGCCATGGGTGGCAAGGCCGTCGGCGTTTTGGCGGTCGCGGACCCGATCAAGAAGACCACGGCTGAAGCCCTGCACCAGCTGGCCAAGGAGGGCATCCAGGTCATCATGCTCACCGGGGACAACGCCGCCACGGCCAAGGCTGTCGCCAAAGAGCTTGGCTTGGAGCGGGTGGAGGCCGATGTCCAGCCCGCCCAAAAGGCCGAAATGGTCCGTGCATTGCTTGCCCAAGGCCGAAAAGTGGCCATGGCGGGGGACGGGGTGAACGACGCGCCCGCCTTGGCCACGGCCCAGGTCGGCATCGCCATGGGTACGGGGACGGACGTGGCCATCCAGAGTGCCGGAATGACCCTGGTCAAAGGCGATCTTAGGGGGATTTTGAAGGCCATCCGGCTATCCCGGGCGGTGATGAAAAACATCCGCCAGAACCTCTTTTTTGCCGTGGTCTACAATTCTGTGGGCATTCCTTTGGCGGCCGGGGTGCTCTATCCGGCCCTGGGCATCCTCCTGAGCCCTGCCTTCGCGGCGGCGGCCATGAGCCTCAGCTCGGTGTCCGTGATCGGGAATGCCCTGCGGCTCCGAAGCGTTAAACTTTGACGGGCCCAATAGCGGGCATTAAAGGCTAAAGGCATGGCCTTGAGTCCAAATATTCATGCCCCCCCAGGCCACAACGAAAGTTTGGGGTCGTGAAACCGGAAAACACTTCTCCACCAACCCTTCTCATCGGCCTGGCGGCCGATTCGCAAACCTTACCCACCCTCTCACTTAGACGTGTGTGTATTGAGTGTAGTGATAGGGTGGGTAAGGTTTGACAGGGTTGGTGGAGAAGCTAGGAATAGTGAATATATAAATGGTAGTGGAGGGGGTAGTGATTAAAGTTCAAGAGACAAGGTCAAGGACGGGGTCAAGTTCAAGGGCAGGGAAGAACAGCGTGGACGGCGGGCGGGTCCGGGTTTGTCGGATTCTGCGGGGATGCGGCACGAAAAAAGAGCCGGTCGGGGAGGGCTACCTTGGCCGGTGGTTCAGCCAGAGAACAGGGATGGGTCCAAGCAGCTGGCCGTGATGGGTTATCCACAAGTGGAGCGTGGGACTGGCGAGGGGGTCCAGAATCCCAGGATCAGCCATCTTGGACCCGTTGGGGCGGGCAGTGGAGGGTCCTAAGGTGGCCCTCTATTTAGCCTTTCGACGGGCAAATTTCGGGCGACTGCGCTTGAAAGACCCGAGGCTGGCCACGGCCTCGGCGGCGGCGATCCGTTCGCTCTGGGCAGCGGCGCCTGGCGGGGAAGGCTTGGATGGAGGGGTCCTGGGAGCCTGGGGGGCTTGGGGGCTGGCGACGGTTTCCGGCTCGGTGGACATGGTCCGGTCGGGGGTCGGGTGATCCTGTCGGTACTCCAATAAAGCGGATTCAAGTAACGCGGCCAGATCCTCCATCTTTCGGCGAGGTACCTTGTTCAATGGCCAGATTCTATACTTAACACGGGCAATTTTGACAAAGTCGGTGTTGACGGCCATAAAAAGGACACAAACCACAATGATGGTCGCGAGGACCAGGTATGCGCAAAGAATCAACGGTTGTCCCATAGCCCAACGGAGAGAGGAATCAGGGGAGCGTATGGTACCATTTTTAAGACCATTTTAATGTCTTCGTCCTACAGCGGCCGCGGGCCGGACGTGATATTTTAGAGCGGCCGCCGGAAAGATGCCCCGGCCGATCCGGGAGAACCCGCCTGTAGGCGACTGGGGATGGCCTAGTGCTGGGCTGGAGGGAATGCCTGGTAAAGCAGTTGCATTGAACCGAGAGATCCTGGCTTTCCTGAATAAGGAAGGACTCAACCAGCAGGCCGGTACCTGGTACAAAGGGCCTGCAAATGACATTGGCGGTCTATCATGGCACAACGAAAAAAACAGGGATCAACCTCAGGGCGACCACAGGTAACTTATCCATTGAGGCATATTTCAATCCTGGTACCGTGGCACGATGGCGGGTGGAATGGGACCGTTTGTTCTCACCCGAAACAAAACACGGCATGCACGAAATTGATCAACATTGCTGACAACAAGCATGAAAACGAAGAGGAAAGGATTGCTGGCGCTTCCTTACAAGGGTTGGAGAGTAGCCTGTATCCACCCTGTGTCAAAGAGCGGGGCACATTCATGTGTCCTTTCCCTTTGGAACGGATGCACGCGCATCCTTATGCTTGGCCATCTTCGAAGACGCACTCGCATTTCAAACCTACCCTGCTGCATTATCCTGCGTTTGCCGCGGCAGCCCTGCCTTTCAGATGGATGATGAATTCCGTCGTGTTCGGAGATGAAAAGAAGAGCATTCGTGGGTTGGTGGCTGAGTACCCTTTGGAGGACGTTGCCCAAAGCTTCGAACCCGATCTGGGATTTCAATCCTATTGGATGCAATCACAGCACAATCAAAAAGCGCTTCTCGATTGCTTTTGGAATCATGTCCAGTTGGAGGAATCGCTCGTTTTCTTTTATGCCAAACAAATCCCGCTGGTTGAGGATACAGGCCAACGAATTCTCATCGGTGTTGGCCGTGTCCTGAAGCTTGGCCCGTTGACCGAGTACAGTTATTCAGGTTCGCCTGAAGGGAAACTGCGCAGCTTGCTTTGGGAGCGTATGGTCGTTCACTCTATCCGTCCGGACTTCAAGGATGGGTTCCTCTTGCCCTACCACCAAGCATTGTTGAAATCTCAAGACGGCCAGGCATTTGATCCTGCCGAAGTGGTTGCCTTCGCTCCTGAAGATCGGTTCAATGAATTTTCCTATGCCACGGAACATGTAGGTCCGGATGCAGCAATAGCCTCACTCCTAGCTTGTCGTGCATCTTTGCAGCGTGCAAGCAATCTATTCAACTATGATCCACGCCTCCAGGAACAATGGATCGATTCGCAACTGGGCCGTTTGTGGAAAAAAAGGGGCGCGTTTCCGGGTATGGGCGGTATCCTTCGTGCTACAGGTATTTCCATGGGCAATTTTGTTGCCCAGGCGTTAGAAGACAAGGCCGGCGAAAATGGCAATCCATGGAAATTGTGGGATGCCGCCGTTACGTCGCCCGAAAAATATTTTTTCAAGGACCTTGCCGAATGCATTGATACAACTATTGCGAAGGCCTGGAAACGTTTGCCGACCGAGAGACGCCAGTATCTGGAATTGCTAAGTCGCATGGATCTAACCGCCGATCAAGCCGAGATGTTGGCTGTGCCCGAAGTTCGTGCGGAGCATGATATTTTAGTTTCGGACAAGGAGATAATCGAAAATCCATACTTGGTCTACGAAACGACGCGCTTGATGCCAGATGGTGTATCCATTGGCGTCGTAGATCGGGCAATGGCGCCCGCCGCCAACGTTCGTGAAAAGCATCCCGTGCCGCCGCCATCCGCCGTCAAGACTGGTGTTGATGCTCGACGCCTGAGGGCGCTCACAATTCGCGAGATGGAAGCGGCATCCCAGGTGGGGGACACGCTTCGCCCTCAAGGGGCCGTGGTATCGGCTCTTCGCGAGCGTAGCTATCAGGAATCTGAGTTACCCGCTGAAGTGACGGGAGATTTCTTGAGGGTGGCGGAAGAGGAGACCTTCTCTGGAGAGATCCGGCTCGTCGAGATGGCGGACGGCTCCCGGGCATATCAGCTTGAAAGGCTGGCCGTCGCCGGCGCGCTCATACGGAGTACGGTACTTAAAAGAGCGGGAGCCGAGCGACACAATGTCGCCGTTGACTGGCGCGTGGAACTGGATGGTCTTCTGGGGCCACTGCCCGAAGGTGAAATTGAATCCGCACAGGAGGAACGCGCAAGAACCGAGAAAGCTGCAGCACTTGCCGAAGTTGCTGCCTCACGTATGAGCGTGTTGATTGGATCTGCCGGGACGGGCAAGACCACTTTGCTATCGGTCCTGTGCCGTCGTCCAGAGGTCACCAAGGATGGCATCGTTATGATTGCGCCCACTGGGAAGGCTAGGGTAAGGATGGAGGACGTTGCCAGGCGGTCGGGCGTCACAGATTTCAAGGCGTTCACCCTGGCGCAGTTCCTGCTCCAATCGGACCCGCCTCGCTTCGATTTTAGCCAGCAACGATATCGATTAACCGGCGGGCCAGGGGAAAAGATAGGTCGGACGGTGATAGTTGACGAGTGTTCAATGCTTACTGAGGAAATGCTTGCAGCCTTGCTCGAGTCTTTGAGCGGTGTTCATCGTCTCATTTTGGTCGGAGATCCAAGGCAGTTGCCGCCGATAGGCGCTGGTCGGCCCTTTGCCGACGTTATCGCGCAACTCAAGCCTCAAGACATCGAAAGTTGTTTCCCGAGGGTAGGAACTGGTTATGCTGAATTGACGGTTCCCAGGCGCCAAGGAGCTGGAGAGAGGGAAGATCTACAGTTGGCCTCTTGGTTTGGCGGAGCCAGCGTTGATCCGGGCGAAGATCAGGTTTTCGAGATTTTGGCAGGAAAGCGAAGTAGCTCCACCATTCAATTTGTGCGCTGGGACACAGGGGAAGAGCTTGAAAGAGCCCTACCGGCTGTGCTTGCGTCCAATCTGGGTTTTGAGCTGGGACCGGATGAATGGCGATCATTCGCAATCAGCGTTGGCGGCCAGACGTACGAAGAGCACGTCTATTTTCACCGCGGAAATTCCGGAAAATGCGCCGAGGCTTGGCAGGTGTTAAGCCCGGTTCGTCAGCGTACATGGGGCGTAGAATCTCTCAATCGTCTTTTACACCTTCGTTTCAAAGCGAAACAACTAGAAAATTGTCGGGCTGACATTCCGAAATACCAGAGAAGGTTCCCAGTGCCGTTTGGAGATCAGCAAATTGTCTACGGCGACAAGGTGATAAACACCCGGAACCAAACTATGTGGAAGTCACGGATATATCCGGCCACAGAGAACGGGTACTTGGCTAATGGAGAGATTGGCGTTGTTGTCGGGCAGATGAGGACGAAAAAATTTAACTACGAACCGAGGGACCTTCAAGTCGAGTTTTCGTCCCAGTTGGGAAAAAGCTTTACTTTTTACAAGCCGGGAGGCGACGACGACAATTTTAGCCTTGAACTCGCCTACGCACTTACCGTTCATAAAGCGCAAGGATCCGAATTCGATATCGTTTTCCTCGTGCTTCCCAAGTCGCCCTTGATGCTGACCCGGGAGCTGTTATATACGGCATTGACGCGGCAGAAGACAAAAGTTGTCATCCTCCACCAAGGTTCGGCTACCGATCTTCAGAGGTTAAGCTCCGAGCGCTATTCGGCCACCGCGGCCCGTTTGACCAATCTTTTCAGCGCTCCCAAGCTGGTGGCCGTCGGCGATTTGTTCCTCGAGGAAAGGCTGATCCACCGGACCGCAAAGGGAGAGGCCGTCCGGTCCAAGTCCGAAGTGATCATTGCCAATCTGTTACATGCTTCAAAAGTGCCTTACCATTATGAACATCCCTTGGAGTTTGGGGGAGTGGTCAAGTATCCGGATTTTACGATTGAGGACGATGATTCCGGGATTACCTATTACTGGGAGCATTGCGGAATGTTGCACGACGCTTCCTATCGGCGACGGTGGGATGCCAAGGTTAACTGGTACCGCGAATACGGAATTTTTCCTTTGGAACAAGGTGGCGGCCCAAGTGGTACATTACTCGTGACGAGAGACAACCCCGATGGTGGTTTGGATTCGGCCGGAATCTCGGACCTTGTCAGGAAGGTATTCAAGTTGTAGGAAATTTCAAAGTAACCTGTGATTTTATCTCCGGAGTTGAAAATGTTATTTGATATAAATGGAAGGCCCGCGGGAGACCCTTCTTGGAATAAAGATCACGTTCTGAAACAGAAACTGACAAGTGACGAACAAGCTCGGATTATTGATACGATCGTAGCGATGTCCGAAGACTTCATCGCTCGTGATCGCGTGATATCAGGACCGGATGGCAAGACTTTGATGGTGAGCATGTTATTAAATGATATCCATCCTTTTCGGAATCACGTCGTTTTTAGACCGCTTGAGGATAGGATAGGCGGGGAAGCAGCCATAGGGATACTTGGCGTGCTATTGTGGGAGGCTCTTAGGAGAAGTCCCCGAAATTGGACTTGCTACGACCAGCAAACGATTGATCATCGACAGATGCAATACTTTCTGTTGTAAGGGCTCATCTATTTGTATCGCTGGCAATCTCTGCGGTAGTGGTGTTGTCTTCGGATTTAGTCGCAACTTTCATTTTACGAGTTAGGGTACTTGGTCGCCTTCCGCATGGCTTCCATCGATGTTGGCTTGTTGTCCGTTTTTTAAGATTCCATCAGTATCTTTTTGTACGTAACCAGTGAAAGTGAAATCACCAATCGAACATTTTCCAGCGTAAATATCCAGCGGTAGCTCAACGTAGCCATCACTTGTTATAACACTCATGTTTTTGTTGTAGTAAACTTCTGGAAGTTGGCAACAAATTCCATCGTGGCTTTGCTTTGTACCAGATGCGCTCGGATGAACGATTGGGACAGCGGTTAGCCCAGGATATTTTTCCAAAAAGGCTGGGTTCACACTAAGCCCGGAGGCAAAAGCTATCGACGGTTCATGATAATTTTCAACGTCGACTAGATTAAATTTTTCTGCCTCCTTTGGAAAATATTCCCCTAGCTTATTTATGTCCACGAAAGCTACGTCATTGTGAAATGTATATTTCTGAAGGAAACGTGTTTTACCCTCTTCCAATCGTACCGGTTGTTTAGTTACACCAGTTTCGTAGAGACAAATATCTAAATCTCGACCCAGGGACATGGCCTTCTCGTATCCAGCCCGCCCAGTTTTTTCATGTTTAAAATGAATTTTTTCTGGAATTTTCCCTTTGTCAATTGTCACTATTCTATAAAAAAATATATCTGATTCAAAAGAGTCTGTAATTTTTTCCAAATTTTCCTTCGATAAGGTTGAACTAAAATTTCCAAGTTCCTCAGATAACTGAGGTACTTTTTGTTCATGAAATTGTTGTCTATTATTTTCCAAAGATTTTCTCCATTGCTAGAGTTCCGAAGTTCGATTCTGAAACCGATTAATTTAATGTTTTTTAATTATTTCTATTTTTTAACTTTCTTTTTATTCTTATTCTTCTTTAAACTATTTAAGGCGACGCTCACAGTATTGGAAGTTGTCCCAATTAGATCTGCGATTTCCTTTGGTTGAAATCCTAGTGCGGAAAGTGTTTTGATTGCATCCCGGCCACTCTTGTCACCTATATGCTGGCGAGCCAAGAGCCTAATGATAATATCTAATTTCTTAGATACTACAACGAACTGTTTATCGTCCATGCCGCCCCCCAGAGAAAATTTTCTATGGTCTAACAAGTCTTTTTTTTATCCATACATCTGCCACAACAGAAATTCAGTCTTTTTTTGCAGCATTGAAAGTCTTCGTATACGCAGCAATTAGTCTAGCGCTATCAGTTCCATCAATTACACAGTATCTTATCAATTGATATTCTTTAACGGAACTTATTTGCGCAAATGTTTTCATTTGTTCATGTACTGAATCTCCAACTTTGTCCCAATACTGCAAAATAAAGACATCTGCCACACTGCTAAATAGTCTTTGGATCTGATCCCCATTTTTTCCCATTTTCCTTGGCGTCAGTTCGCCCCTCTGGCCAGGACCTTTAAAACCGAAAGCCACTCTTATTCTCTTGCCATTAAGGATCAATCGTGACGTGGCCAAATCATTCTTTTCGCCGCCCCAGTCAAAGAACATGAATTTTTCCTTAAGTATTCTTCGAATTCCATTTTTAAATTGGCGTTCTGGCATAGGAACTGCTTTGGTTGGGAATTTCTTTATTGATTTTACTAATTTAAAGGAATCTATATCGTCAATAGTAACTTCTTTTACACGAATGATATTTAAAGGAAATTTTATGGTGACAGTTTTCCCGATATGACTAACATTTGGATAGCTTGCTGTCGGAAATTTTTTAATACTCTGCTTCTTATTCACAACAGACAATATTTTATCTCTTTGAACAGCATAAACGTCTTCCTTGAAGTACGCACTTTCACTTTCAATTTTTTTTTGAAGCACGATTCCGGCTTTTTTGAGTTTTATGCCATGCTCGGCAACAACTTTTGCATTTGTTTTTAACGCAGAAGCAATTCGCTTCCACGTTTTCCCTTTTTGTTTTCCTTTGTACACTTCGACAAATATTTTATATATCCACCCATTTGGTTTGCCAATCACTCTTGCAGCTGTGTGGATAAGTTGGTTAGGATCGCCGCCGTAATCAATTATTTTTTCATGTCCCTGATTCACTTGGGTTCTCTTTTGGAGACAAGACGAGCAGGAACCAGGCGGCTTAAATTGCTTGCGTCTATCCTAAGTGCAGTTGCAATTTCCGATTGTTTCACACCAGCATTCAGGAGTTGCATAACCAGTAGAATTTTAATATTTATGAGTTCTTTTTGAACTCCATCTTCGCTTTGCACTGTAGCCAACTTGTGAATTTTTTTCTTTAAACTTTTCTCGGTATCTTTTTTTTTCATTTTGAACCTCGAACACTTTTGAGCTTCTTTGTCTTAATATTTGCGACACCGCCGTAGCTAATTCCTACAATTTTAGAAATGTCACCATTTGAAACTCCTGTTTTCAAAAGCAATTGTGCAATTTTTCCTTGTTCCGATCTTGCAAGTTTGCTCTCTGTTTCAAATTTTCCAGCTTGGACCAATAGAGATAGTAAAGCCAAAAGTTTTTTGTCAATTTCCAGGAGCATATGTTCGGTTGAACCATTACTATGGGTTTCCGCTGATTTCTTTTTTACCATCTGCTACTCCCCGCAGTCATTTGCTAGTGGTGATGAGCTGGTATTTCTCTGGTACCACCAAAGAACTTTGCACCAGATTCTGTCACCATATTTTTAATGATAGAAGTTTATCAACCTTCTCCGGCTGCGTAAACGTCAGATTTATCTTGGTTTCTGATGCTTCTTTGGGCCTGGCAGGACTTGAAGCTGCGATCCAGCGATTATGGTTGCCCTGGCCGTCGCTCTGCCGTTGCAAGCTGTTCCCCCCACCAGTTCATCAGCCGTATCCGTTCGCTTAGCCGTTCCCCCCGGTCATAGGCCCGGACCACTTCGTTGTCGTGAACGTGGTCGAGCGCCAGCTCTACAACGTCCCGTTCAAAGCCATTTTCCCTGGCAAGCGTAGAGAACGCAGACCTCCAGCCATGTGGTGAATGTTGATCCTTCAGGTCCAGTAGCTCACGGTAGGCCTTTTCGACGGATTCCCGGCTGATCGGTCGTGTTGATCCTAGCTTCGCCAGGGAAGTGAACACATACGCTTCGCTGTTCGCCTGGACGTTCCAGGCCTTGCGCCACGCCAGCAGCTCCTGGGCAATCCGTTGGCTCAGAATCACCTTATGGTCCTGATGCCTGTCTTTGGCTTTCATCTTTTCGCGTGGAATGGTCCAGGTGGGTGGTTCCGCTTCTAGGTTAAATTCCTTCCACTGGGCCTCGACAACATTTCCGATACGGGCGGCGGTGAAGGCGCATAGGCGGTGGGCCAGATGGACCACCTGGGACAGGCGGGTGGTCGCGGTGGCGTTTTGCGCAGTGTGCAGTATCTTGCCGAGGCTGGCGAAGTCCAAGGCTGCCGCCATCCGTCCAGATTTGGGCTTCCTCGGTAGCGTGGACTTGACCGGGGTGACCGGATTGTCGCCTTTATGGAGTCCCAGGGCCTGGGCCAGTTGGAATACGCCGCCGACGTGTTGAAGGACCTTGCCGGCCGTGTCGTAGGCCTTCCGCTTGATGATGGCGTCGGCCATCTGTTTGACCTCGGGAGGCCGAATCTCGGAAATGGGCCGTTTTCCGAGATAGGGGTACACATCCCGTTCAAAGGCTTGCTTGGAAGTCCGGTAGTGAAAAGGGCTCCATTGGTCTTTTTTGCCCTCCAGCCAGCGTTCTGCGACGTTCCGGAAGGTGTTACCGGCGTTCTCCATGGAAATACGTAGTTTGTCCTGCCGGACTGTCGCAAGGTTTATGGGCGCGTTCAGGAGCTGCTGCTTGAGGCGTTCCCGTTCCGTCCGCGCGGAGGCAAGATTCAGCGCAGGGTAAGTGCCCAGGGTGAAGAGCTGTTCTTTGCCCGCCAGGTGGTAGCGGAGGCGCCATACGGCTTTGCCGCCGGGTGTGACCGTGAGGTGGAGCCCACCGCCGTCGCTCAGCCTGGAAAGGGCCTTGGTGCGGCCCGCCTTAACCGAGGCCAAAAAGGCCTGCACGCCCTTGTCGTTGAGAATTTGTACAGCCATACCCGCCTCCGCTAAAATACCCGGCTTGATATACCGATCATACCCGGACAGCATTGGACGGTAAAGGACGTTGATGGGACGATAAACGCTGTATTTACAAAGAAAAACGGCGCCACCCAGATGTTGTTGGATGGCGCCGTTCTCTCGATTTTTGGAGGCGGTGGGAATCGAACCCACGTCCGAAAGACGATTCTGGCAGAGCAACTACATGCTTGTTCGGCGGTTTGAATCTCACCGGCCCCGGCGCGCACCGACGCGCTCCGCAGCCAGCCAGCCCCCTTGAATCTCGTTCCCGCCTAAAGAGGCGCTAGGTAGGAACCAGCCCGTTAGCGTCCATCGGAAAGGGCCACGGGCCCAACCCCTTCGGATGGTCACGACCTATTAGGCCGCGAGTGCCAACTGTTCGTCAGCAGTTTACTGTCCCCAGGTTTTTAACGAGGCCCCAGAGTCCCCCGGCATGCGTCCTGTCGTTCACATCCCCCGTCGAAGCCAGTCGCCCCCGAACGGTGCTACCCTTTGAGTATACGCTTCTTCGCCCGTTTGGGATCCTTTTTTGGGCCCGGCCCGGCTTTTTCGGGAGGGGACGGGGGACGACCGGGAAGGCTCCCGGGATCGGCCGCGTACAGGCGCTTGGCGGCCTTGCTGAGCGCCTTGACCTGGGCTTCGCGCCGCAGGGCCAGGGGGTAGCTTCCCAGGGGCTCCAGGCTGACCAGGCGTTGCGGGGCGCTCACCTGGTTGGCTTTGGCGCCTTTGCCCGCGCGGTGCTGCTCCATGCGCCGACGGGGGTCCGTGGACACGCCCGTGTACCAGGAACCGTCCTCCCGCTCCAGGACATAGACCCACCAAAAGCCCGGACGCGGCACCTTGGACCTAAGGTTTTTTGGCGGAGGGACCGCCCTCGCCGAACTCGCGGGTGTAGAGCGCGATGGCGTCCATGAGCACGATCTTGGCCTCGGGGGCGTCCATGAAGTGGTCCACCACCACCTCCTTGTGCTCCAGCTTCTTGTAGTTTTCGAAGAAGTTCCCCAGTTCCTCGACGCGGTGGGGCGCCAGCTGGCGAATGGAGGTGTAATGGCTGTATTCGGGGTCGTTGGCGTGCACGGCGATGATCTTGTCGTCCGCCTCGCCCTGGTCGCGCATCATCATCACGCCGATCGGGCGCACCTTGAGGATGGTGAGCGGAACGACGGCCTCCTGGCCCAGAACCAGCACGTCCAGGGGGTCCTTGTCCGCGCAATAGCTGCGCGGGATGAAGCCGTAGTTGGCCGGATAGTGGACGCTGGAAAACAGCACCCGGTCCACCCGGATCATGCCGCTGGCCTTGTCGAGTTCATACTTGTTTTTGGAGCCCTTGGGGACCTCGATGACCGCCGTGAAATACTCCGGCAGTTGGTCTCCGTGGCTCAAATCGTGCCATGGATTCACGCACCCTCCTGTTTATAGATACGTCAATGTAGGCAAGCGTGGCGAGTACCGCCAGCGTAAAATGGGGGACTTCCACCTGTTTTCAGAGGACGCCGCGGCCGCCCAGGGACTCCCGCTCCGCGGCCAGCAGCCCGTCGCGCAGGCCAGCGTCCGTCGCCCGTATCCTCTGGGCCCCCAGCGCCAGGGCCGCCTCCTCCAGGAGCACGGAGCCGGCCAGGATCAGGTCCGCCCTCTTTTCATCCATGCCCGGCACGTGCATCAGGCCCACCCGGTCCAGGCGCTCCATTTGGCGCACCAGGTCCGAGAGGAAGTGGATCGTGAAGGGCTGGTCCTTGGCGTCGGAGGCCCTGGCCAGGTTCCGGACGGCCCTAATGGTCCCGCCGGAGCCGATCAGCTCCCGGAGGTCGGGCCAGCGGTTCAGGGTCCTGAGGGAAACGAAGGCGCGGCGGGCCTCGGTGCGCAGGGCGTCGAGGCCGCCCCTCACCGGGGGGATGTCCCTCAAAAAGGACTGCTGCACCCGGTTCGCGCCCAGGTCCAGGCTGAAGCTTTCGAGGATTTTTGGGCCCTGGCAGAGGCTGATCTCCGTGCTACCGCCGCCGATGTCGACGAGGCCGAAGCCGCCGCTGGGGAGTTTCTCCGCGCCGAGCACGCCTTTGGCTATCAGCGCCGCCTCCTCGGCTCCGCTGATGACCTTGAAGGAGATGCCGAAGCGCTCCCTCCAGCGTTCCAGCAACTGGGGCGCCTCGGGAGCCTCGCGCATGGCCGAGGTGGCCACGGCCACCATGCGCACCCCGCCCAGGGCGTGGTGTAGCTGGACGAAATCGCGGAGGGCCTCCTCCACCCGCTCCACCGCCGTGGGATCGACGTGGCCGAGCTCGAAAAGACGGTCCCCCAGGCGGACCATGCGTTTCTCACGGTGCAGGCGGCGGAAGGCGCGTTCCTTCATGTTGGCGGCCACCACGTCCAGGCGCACGGAATTGGTCCCCAGGTCGATGATGGAGAAGACGGATTCCCCCGGCACGGGGGACGCGGCCGCCAGGGCTTCCTGGGGTTTCATCAGGCCCCGCCCCGCGCCCGTTCGCGGGCGTACGCCATCAATCGGTCCTGCACGCCCGGCCCGGAGTCCTTGGTGCGCAGCGGCACGTAGCTGCCGTCGCTGTTGAGCTGCCAGGCCTGGCGGGTATCGTCGAAGTACATCTCCAGGGCCCCCCAGATCTCGCGTTTCAAAGGCGTGGCCTGCACCGGGGCTATGGTTTCGACCCGGTTGTTGAGGTTGCGGTTCATCCAGTCGGCCGAGCCGATGAAGTAGTCGGCCTTCATGGGCTTGTTCTGGCCCTTGAAGAATATGTAGGTCCTGGAGTGCTCCAAAAAGCGCCCGATGATGGAGCGCACGGTGATGTTCTCGCTCAGGCCGGGCACCCCGGGGCGCAGGCAGCAGAAGCCGCGCACGATCAGGTCGATGCGGACGCCCGCGGCCGAGGCGGCGTAGAGGTGTTCGATGATCTCGGTGTCCTCCAAGGCGTTCATCTTGGCCACGATGCGGCCCGGGCGGCCGGCGGCGGCGTGGGCGGTCTCGGCGTCGATGAGCTCCAGGAAGCGGGTCCGCATGTTCACGGGCGCCAGCAGGAAGCGCCGGTAGTTGCGGTGGAGGGACAGGCCGGTGAGGTAGTTGAAGATCTCTATCATCTCCTGCGTCAGCGCCGGATCGGACGTGAACAGGCCGAAATCGGAATAGAGCCGGGCCGTGGAGGGGTTGTAGTTGCCCGTGCCGACGTGGCCGTAGAAACGGTAGCCGTCGTTTTCCCGGCGGACCACCAGCGTGATCTTGGCGTGGGTCTTGAGCCCCACCACCCCGTAGACCACGTGGACGCCGGCCTTTTCCAGCTGTTCGGACCAGTAGATGTTGCGGGCCTCGTCGAAGCGCGCCTTGATCTCCACCACGCACACCACCTGCTTGCCGGCTTCGGCCGCCTCGATCAGCAGCGGGATGAGCGGGCTGTCGTCGCCCAGGCGGTAGAGCGCGATCTTGATGGCCAGGGTCTGGGGGTCGCGCGCCGCCGCCCTGAGCAGGCGCTCAACCGAGGTCTGGAAGCTTTCATAGGGGAGGTGGACCAGTTGGTCCTGCTCCCGCACCACCCGGAAGAGGTCCGCGTCGTCCCCGGCCAGGGCCGGGACCGTCACCGGGACCCAGGGTTTGAAGCGCAGGTGGCTGTATGGCAGCGAGGCCACCTCGTTGAGCGCCAGCCAGTTCAGTTCGCCGGGGCAGGGATAGAAGTCGCCGGGGCGGAGGCGCAGTTCCTCGCCCAGAATGTCCTGGAACCAGGCCTCCGTGTGGAGCGGTTGCTGCACGGCGACGATGTCGGCCATGCGCCGCAGGCGCAGTTCCGCTTCCACCACGTTGAGAAGGTCGTCGGCGTCCTCGGTCACCTGCTCCACGTCCGCGTTGCGGAGCACGCGGAAGAGCATGGTCGATTCGATCGTCATTTCCGGGAAGAAATGGCTCAGGTGGGCGGCGACCAGGTCGGTCAGGCGGCACATGCGCAGGGGGGCGCTGCCCTTGTCCGGGCTGACGCGGACCCACTGGGGAAGCATGTCCGCGATTTTCAGGCGTGCGAAGAGGGAGTCCGCGCCGCCCGGGTGGCGTAGGCGCACGCCCAGGGACAGGGACAGGTTGCTCAAAAAGGGGAAGGGATGGGCGGGGTCCACGGCCAGGGGCGTCAGGACCGGGAAAACCTCTGCCTTGAAAAAGGCCGAGGCGCGCTCGAGCTCCGCGGGGCTCAAGCTGCTCCAGTCCGCCAGCTCCACACCCTGGGCGGCCAGGTCGGGCCGAATGGATTGCGACCAGAGGCGGGCCCGTTCATCAAAGAGGTGGTCGATCCTCGCGCGCACCTGGCCGATGATCTCGCCGGGCGCCATGGCGTCGTTGCCGGCCTTGGGCGCGCCGATGGCCTCCAGGCGCTGCAGGTACCCCACGCGTTTCATGAAGAACTCGTCCATGTTGCTGCTGAAGATGCACAGGAAGCGCACGCGTTCCAGCAGGGGGAAGCTGTCGTCCCCGGCCTGGGAGAGCACCCTCGCGTTGAAGTTCAGAAGCGACAGGTCGCGGTTGAAAAAACGTGCTTCAGCCATGGTTCATCCTTGAATAAGACGGTGCTTTCCATCTTCTGCGCCTTGTGTGACGCCCGTGTGTCGGCCAGGTTACGGGTGTCCTAGTAGAATTTAAACAGGCGCCGCCCCAGCAGATAGCAGCCCGCGCCCATGGCCAGCAGGGCCAGGGAGGGGCCCGCCACGTCGGCCCAGCCGCCGCCGGCGCTGATCACGCTCCTCAGGGCGTCGACCAGCAGGGTCGGAGGGAAGGCCCTGAAAATGGGTTGAAGGTAGGTCGGGAAGTTGTCCAGCCCGAAGAATATCCCGCTGATCACGAACACGGGCAGGGTGACGGCGTTGATGAGGCCCTGCGCGACGCTGGAACGGTCCGTGCGGCAGCCGATCAGGACCGCCAGGCCGAAAAATGCCGCGCAGCCGCACAGCCACAGGAAGGCCAGGGCGCCGTAGGAGCCCTGCACGCTGATGCCGAAGAGCAGGCGGCTGAAAGCCAGCAGAACCACCATCTCCAGCACCGAAAGGATCAGCCGTCCGGTGAAGAGCGCCGAGAAAAATACGCCGGGCCGCAGGGGCGTCGCCAGCATCAGTCGCAGCAGGCGTTTTTCGCGCAGCTCCACGAGGTTCAAGCCGATCCCCCACATACTGGCGTTGACCAGCCCCAGCGCCAGCAGGCCGGGCAGCAGGAAATCGATGTATCGCCCGCCGAGCACGGTCACGGGCAGACGGTCGTCCGGATGTTTGTCCAGGATGTCGCGAAGCGCGTGGTAGGCCAGCAGCGCCTGGGTGTTGGCGGGGTCGAAGCGCCAGCGCCGCAGCGCGGGGTCCCAGGGGCGCTCCACCCCCAGGCGCACCGTCCCGATGGCCAAGGCCTTGGGCAGGGCGTCCTCGGATAGGATTTTCCAGTGCACGTCGCCCTGCTCCGGCGCGGTCCGGATCCAGGCCTCGGCGGAGGAGACGTCGGCGGGGCTGGAGGCAAGCACCGCCACGGTGGCCCTTAATTTCGGAGACTGGCCGGTGATTTGGCCGAGGGTCAGGGTCATCAAGATGGGGAAGCCGACCGCCCAGAACAGCGTTTGGGGCTCCCGGATGAAGTCCCGCAGGGTCCACAGCATCAACTGGGCCATGGTTTCAGGGGTGCGCAGTCGCATCAGCGTTCCGCGGTGGCGTGGGGGAGGTCGGCGGCCAGGCCTTCGCCGGCCAGGTTCAGGAAAAGGTCGTCCAGCGTGGCGCGGCGGGTGCTCAGCGACACGATGGCACATTCGGCCCGGGCCGCCGCCTGGGTGAAGGCGGGCAGCGCGTCGCCCAGGTCCCGGACCCGCAATTCCAGGCGCAGGCCCTGTTCCAGGCGCCGGGCGTCAAGCAGGCCGGGGAGGCCGTCGAGGAGGTTTTCAGGCGGGGCCCCGCTGAAGCGGGCGTCCAGGCGGTCGCCGCCCGCGTGTTTCGCCAGCAGCTCGGGCACGGGGCCCCGGGCCAGCAGGCGGCCCTTGTGCATGAGGGCCACCTCCGGGCAGAGGGCCTGCGCCTCTTCCATATAGTGGGTGGTCAGCAGCAACGCGCAACCCTGGCGTTTGAGGTCCTCCACCAGGGCCCACACGTCCCGTCGCGCGGAGGGATCCAGCCCCGTGGTCGGCTCGTCCAGCAGGAGCAGGCGCGGCCGGGGGAGCATGGCTATCCCCAAGGCCAGGCGCTGGCGCTGGCCTCCGGAAAGTTTCTGGGTCCAAGTGTCCGCTTTTTCCTCAAGGCCGATCTGGGAGAGCACCTCGGCGGCCCGGGGGACGCCCAGCCCGTGGAAGGACGCGAAGAGCCGTAGGGTCTCAAAGGCGCTGAGCTTCTCCGGAAGGCGGGTATCCTGAAGGCATATCCCGAGCCTGGCGCGCAGTTCGCCCGCCCCGGCCTCGTTCCATGCTTTCCCGAAGAGCCGGATGCTGCCCGAGTCGGGGGCCTGCAGGCCCTCCAGCATTTCCATCAGGGTGGTCTTGCCGGCGCCGTTGGGCCCCAGCAAGGCCAAAGCCTGGCCCTGCTCGAGGCGCAGGTCGACCCCGTCCACCGCGCGCAAGTTTTTGAAGCGTTTCACGAGTCCGGCGGCGTCGATCGCGGCCGTTTCAGAAGCCATGGATTTGCCCTAAGATGGATCCCCTTACGGCGCCTTGACCGCGCGCCGGGCATAGAATAACAGTATTGCGCGGGGGATAGGACTGAAAAGCCCGCCGTGCTACCATGTTTTTTCTTAGGGCCCCTTGGGACCCTTCAGCCGGGGAGTGACCATGAACATTGAGTTCCATTGGGGCGCCGTCGCCATCTCCGCCACGGCGAGTTTTGTCCTTTATGTGCTGTGGTTTTCGCCCTTCGTCTTCGGTCGCGCCTGGCAGCGCCTGGAACAGCTTTCGGACGAGGGCGTGCGCGCGGGGCTTCTGCTGAGGCTCGGGCTCGCCGTGGTCGCGGCGACGGCCCAGGCTTTCTGCCTCGACGGATTTTTCAATTTCACGCGGTCCAGCGATTTTGTCATGGGCGCGCTTGCGGCGCTCCAGCTTTGCCTCGGCCTGGCCGTGCCGGCCGGAATCCTTCTCCTGGTCATGGGGCGGCGGCGGGCGGGCCTGATCGGCATCTACTTGGGATGGCTCCTGGTCAGCCAGGTCCTGGCGGGCGGCCTGCTGGCAAACTTCAGTTGAAAAGGCGGGCCCCCATGGCTCCCCTGGGCCGTTTCCTGGCGCTCTGCGCGGCGTTCCTGCTGCTTCCGGCCGCGGGCGCATGGGCCGCGCCCCTTTGGCCCCTGGGCAAGGCGGACGCCCGCCTGATTCAAGGCGGCTGGCGCCGCGATTCCAAGACCGGGTTTTGGTCGGCGGAGGTGGAGTTGCGCCTGGTCAACCGGGACCTTCGCGCGCCCTTCCACCACCAGGTCCGGGTTGAATTCATCGACAGCGCGGGGCGCGCCTGGGTATGGAAAACCTTTGTGGCGCTCGCGCCGGGCACGGCACAGCACCGCCGCATCAGCGCGCCCGGAAGGCTAGCCTGCCCCGGGCCGCCGGGCGCCTGCCCGGGGCTCAAGGTGAGGGTGGACCTGGCCAAGGGGGACATCAGCGACGGCGTTCAAGAAATCCCCAACCAGGCCTTGGAGGACCCGGACGCGCCTCCCGCCGGTCTTCCGCTCTATGTCGCCGCGGTGGAGGACGGAGCCGTGTTGCGCCTCCTGGACGGGCGCCGGGTGCGGCCCCTGGGCCTGCGTTTCCCCCCGGGCCCGGTGGCGGTTTCCGCCGCGGCCTGGACGCGCGCGGAGGTGATGGACGGTCCGGTGGTGCTGGCCTACGACGGCCTGCCGCCGGACAGGACCGGGTTGTGGCTCGCCTACGTGAGCCTGCCGGACGGGCGCGATTTGGGTGCCGAATTGTTGAAGCGGTCGCTGGCCGACCTGGACGCCCGCGCGGCCTTTTCCCGCGAGGGCGCCTACGCGGCGCTCAGCAAGGCCCCGGCCGGGGGCCGATAGGAACTAAGCTTCCCGCGTCCCGGTTCCGTCGGCGCCGGAGGAGGCCGCGTCCTGGCGCAGGGTCAGGTGGTAGTGGGTCTGGTCCACGGTGTCGAACAAATAAAGGTCCTCGCCCTTTTCCAAGTTTTTCATGAATTTTTGCGGGCTGAACCCGGTGAAATGGTTGAACTCCCGGGTGAGATGGGCCTGGTCGTAATAGCCGCTGTCCCTGGCCAATTGGGTCCAGTTCACTTTCGTCACGCTGGTCAGCCGGCCCAGGACGGCCTGGAAACGCCGCAACTTTCCGAAGAGCTTCGGGCTGACGCCCACGTGCTGGTCGAATTTGTGCTTCACGGTCTGCCTGCTCACGCCCAAAGACGCCGCCATGGCGGAAACCTCCAGGTCCCCCTGGTGCTGGGCGATCAATTTCACGGCTTTGCGGACCATGGGATCGGGTTTGCGCGCCTTCGTCAGCAGTTCCGTGAAAGCGGCTTCCATGTTCTCCACCAGGGTGGAGAGCGGTGTCTGGCGGTTCCCGATCTTGCCCAGGGCGGCGGCTGTGTCGGGCCAGACCGTGGACAAGGGCAGGATGCGCTGCTCCAGTTCCTTGACGGGATAGGGAAGCAGCGGAGCCACGGCTCCGTGCTTGAAGCGCGCGCCGAGCAGCGTGAGCTCGCCCTGGCGGCGGATGAAGGCGGTGGTGGGGCGGGGACCGGCCAGATAGGGGCCCTGGTTCACCTGGATGGCGTCGCAGAAGGTCTCTATGGTGAACGGATCGCCCAGGTTGATCATCACGTCCAGGCTCAGGCTGGCCATGGCGATGATGCGCCGCAGGGCGTTGTCGGGCTTGCTGGGGAGATGCAGGTAATAGAGCGTCCCCAGGTGATCGGCATGGATCGGCTTTACCGGGATCTCGATGAGATGCCAATCGGGGGTGGTGAGCGTTGAATTTGCGGGACTTGCTGTGACGCTGGGCATGCTTACCTCAAGTGAACCTCAATTCTTAGGCAAAAACGCCGTAAATGACAATCCTCAAAAATCCATTTTAGCTCGGCGGCTTGGGGATGAAAGTAACAAATTCTTGGGCAGGGAACCATCCCGGGCCCTGGGGCGTAAGCTTCTTAGGGTCCACGAACGCCTTCGCGTGGGTCCAGCGCCCTGTACCCCCCTCCCACCCCAGGGGCTGGAACCGTTGCGGGGAGGCCACCGCCTTCGGGCGGTGGCTTTTTTTTGACCCCGCCCGTCCCCTGGCGAAGCCCTTGGGGTGCCGCGCTTTCTTTTGCTAAGATGTCCTGTCGCGGCGCCCGGGCGCCCCTTAAGGAGGGATCCGATCCATGAAGGTTTATGCCTACGAGAAATGCTCGACCTGCGTGAAGGCTTTGGCCTACTTGAAATCGACCGGGCGCGCCTTTGAAGTTTTGCCCATCCGCCAGCAGCCGCCCACCAAGGCCGAACTTAGGACCATGCTCAAAATTTACGGCGGCAAGCTGGCGCGCCTGTTCAACACATCGGGCTCGGACTACCGGGAACTTGGCCTCGGCGAAAAAATGAAAACCATGAGGGAGGACGAGGCCCTGGATCTCCTGTCCAAGAACGGGAACCTTGTGAAGCGCCCCTTTGTGCTGGCGGGCAACACCGGGGCCGTGGGATTCAACCTGGATGAATGGCGCGACAAAGGGTTGCGCCCTTTGCCGAAGGTCTGACGTGGGCCTTGACTTAGGCGATCTTGGGGCGGACCCCATTGCGGCCTTCGGCCGCTGGCTGGATGAAGCGGTGCGCAGCTCCGGCCGTCCGAATCCCACCGCCATGACCCTGTGCACCCTGGGCCCGGACGGCTGGCCCCAGGGACGTGTCGTGCTTCTGAAGTCCTTCGACGCCCGGGGCCTGCGCTTTTTCACCAACAAACATTCGGAAAAGGGCCGGGCCCTGGCCGCGCATCCGCGCGCCGAGGCGGTCTTCCATTGGGACAGCCTCGGACGGCAGCTGCGCGTGCGCGGGGACGTCGAAGATCTGGGCTCGGACGAGGCCCTGGCCTATTTCCGCAGCCGGCCCCGCGGCAGCCAGCTTGCCGCCTGGGCCTCGGATCAGAGCGAGGCGGTGGCGAGCCGCGAGGCCATGGACGCGCGTCTGGCGGCGGTCGAGGAGCGCTTCAAGGGCCAGGACGCCGGGCTTCCGCCCAACTGGGGGGGCTATTGCCTGCGGCCTTGGCGTATCGAATTTTGGCAGGAAGGCGCGTTCCGTTTCCACGACCGCATCGTCTTCGAAAAGTCGGCTGGGGGCTGGGAGGCCCGGCGCCTATTTCCCTAAGGCCGCAGCATCCCTTTTTCCACTTCACCGCGCCGCGCCGGGCCCATCAGTGCCTCCACCAGAGCCAATGAAAAATCCAAGGCCGCGCCCGCGCTGCGCCCCGTGATCAGGCGTCCGTCCCGCACCACCGGCGCATCCTCCAGTTCGGCTCCGTGCTTGCCGTCGTCCAGGGCCCCCGGGAAACAGGTCACCCGCCTGCCCCTGAGAAGGCCCGCTTCGGCCAGGACCGCGGGTGCCGCGCAGACTGCGGCGATGAAGGCGCCCCGCCCGTGGTGGCGCTTGAGCAGTTCGAGGATGCGCGGGTCGCGCCGCAGGTTCTCGGCGCCGGGCTGGCCGCCGGGCAGGGCCACCAGGTCGAAGGCCCGATCAAGGACCGAGTCGAGCGGGACGTCGGCGACGAACACGGTGCCGCGCGCCCCCCGGACGGACTGCGAATCCAGGCTGGCGCTGCACAGATCCAGGCCGCCCCGGCGCAGCACATCGATGATGGTGACGGCCTCCAGGTCTTCGCAACCCTGGGCCAGCGGAACGAGCGCGGTGGGCATGGCGGCTCCTCGAAAGCGGTGCGGAGGCATACAGCCCCTCCTCAAGCCAGTATAATGCAGCCTCGAAGCGCGGGCTATGTCCCCCGGGCGGCGGATGACGGCCCGCGGGGAGGCGCTTTTCTACGGAGAAAGACGACGATGACATGGTGGCGATTCCAACCCGGGCTTAGCCCGGGGGATGCCGCGCCCGGCTTTGATCTTTTGGACGAGGAAGGGAAGCGCCAAAGATTGGGGGACTACCGGGGACGCTGGCTGGTGGTATTTTTTTATCCGCGCGACAACTCGCCGGTCTGCCTGAAGGAAGCCTGCGCCTTCAACGACCAATGGGAGCAGTTCCGGGAGCTGGGCGCCGAGATCCTCGGGGTTTCGGCCCAGGACGCCGCCAGCCATCTGGCCATGCGCGCCGCCTGCCGCCTGCGCTACCGCCTGCTGTGCGACGTGGATTCGGCCATGCGCTCGGCCTGGCTGATCCCCATGAGCCTGGGACTGGGGGTCCGCGTCACCTATCTGGTGGACCCCGGCGGCGCGGTGCGCTTCGTCTACAACAACCTGATACGGGGCGAGGACCACGCGTCGCTGACCCTGGCCTTCTTGAAACAGGCAGTTTCGACGAACCCTGGAGGGGACCATCATGGCGTCCAAAAGCGTTAAAAGTCTTCAGCGCACCTTTGTCACTGGGGTGCTGCTGCTCGCGCCTTTGGCGGTCACGACGCTGATCGTCTATTCGATCGTGGGATGGGTTGCGGACCATTCGCCCTTCGGCTTTTGGGGCGGCATCGGATTCGCGGTCGGGCTGATTTTCCTGGTGGGCTGGATCTCGCGCACGGCCCTGGGATCCCTGCTTTCCATGGTCGACGACGTTTTGACCAAGGTTCCGGGCCTGGGCGTCATCTACGGCTACATCCACGACATGGTGCAGGGCCTGGGCGGCAACGACAAGCGCTTCCGGCAGCCCGTATGGATCTACCCCTATCCCGGCTCGAAGATGCGGCTGATCGGGTTCATCACCCGGGAGGACTTGAACATCCTGGGCCTGAAGGACGACGTGGCGGTGTTCATACCCTTGAGCTACAACATTTCGGGCACGCTGGTGGTGCTGCCGCGCAGCCAGGTGAAACCGCTGAAGACCAAGTCCAAGGACCTGCTGGCTTTCGTGGCGTCGGGAGGATTGGCGGGTGCGCACGCGCCCAAGCCCGGCGAGATAGAGGAAGCTTGAGCCCGGCGGTGATGCTGGGGATTCGGGATTTGAAGATTATTCGGCGTTCCTAAAGAATTTAAGCGTCCGGCCGGGCCATGCGCTCCGGCACGATCCAAGCGTCATACTGGGCCCCGGTGAGCAGGCCCAGGGCCAGCGCCGCCTCCTTGAGGGTGCTGCCCTCGTGGTGGGCCTTTTTGGCGATCGCGGCGGCCTTGTCGTAGCCTATATGGGGGTTGAGGGCCGTCACCAGCATGAGGCTCTTGCCCAGCAGCTCGGCGATGCGCTCCTTGTTCGGAGCGATGCCTTCGGCGCAATGGTGGGTGAAGCCCTCGACCCCTTTGGTCAGCAGGCGGGCCGACTGGATGAAGTTGTGGATGATCAGGGGTTTGAACACGTTCAATTCGAAGTTCCCGCTGGCCCCGCCGATGTTCACCGCCACGTCGTTGCCCAGGACCTGGGCGCAGATCATGGTGAGGGCCTCGCTCTGGGTGGGGTTGACCTTGCCCGGCATGATGCTGGAGCCGGGTTCGTTCTCCGGGATCGAGATCTCGCCCAGGCCGGCGCGGGGGCCGGAGGCCAGCCAGCGGACGTCGTTGGCGATCTTCATCAGGCCGCAGGCCAGGGTCTTCAGTGCCCCGTGGGCGAAGACCAGGGCGTCATGCCCGGAAAGTGCCTCGAACTTGTTGGGGGCGCTGACAAAGGGCCAGCCCGTGAGGGCGGCGATGTGTTTCGCGGACAGCTCGGCGAAGCGGGGATGGGTGTTGAGGCCCGTGCCCACGGCGGTGCCTCCCAGGGCCAGTTCGCGCAGCTGCGGGAGGGTCGCGGCGATGCGCAGGAGGTCGTTCTCGAGGATCTTGGCCCAGCCGCCGATTTCCTGGCCCAGGGTCATGGGGACCGCGTCCATCAGGTGGGTGCGGCCGATCTTGACGATGTCGGCGTTCTCGCGGGCCTTGGCTTCCAGGACAAAACGCAGGTTCTGCACGGCGGCAAAGAGCGGCTCCAGGGCCTTGAGCGCGGCGATGTGCATGGCGGTGGGGAAGGTGTCGTTGCTGCTCTGGGCCTTGTTGACGTCGTCGTTGGGGTGGATGGGCTTCTTGCTTCCCATGGCGCCGCCGGCCAGCTCGATGGCCCGGTTGCTGATGACCTCGTTGACGTTCATGTTGCTCTGGGTGCCCGAGCCCGTCTGCCAGACCACCAGGGGGAAGTGGGCGTCCAGCTTGCCGGAGATCACCTCATCGGCCGCCTTCACGATCAGGGCGGCCTTTTCGGGCTCCAGCAGGCCCAGTTCGGCGTTGCTTTGGGCGGCGGCTTTTTTGAGGATGCCGAAGGCCCAGATCATCTCCCGCGGGAGCAGGTCATGCCCGGCGCCGGCCTGGAAGTGCAGGAGGCTGCGCTGGGTCTGGGCGCCCCAATAGCGGTCGGAGGGGACTTCGATGTCCCCCATGGAGTCCTTTTCGATCCGCACGGGCTGTCCCATCTTATTCAGCCGTTCCGGCGGTTTCCTGGGCGCTTTCGCCCATGATGTTGACGCCCGAATCCACGAAGTGGATCTCGCCGGTGACGCCGCTGGCCATCGAGGAGCAGAGGTACAGCGCGGAATTGCCGACCTCCTGCTGGGTCACGGTGCGCCGCAGGGGAGCGCTGAGCTCTGCCAGGCGCAGTTTGGCCCGGAAGCCGGCGACGCCGCTGGCGGCCAGCGTCTTGATGGGGCCGGCGCTGATGGCGTTCACCCGGATGTCCTTGGGTCCCAGGTCCGCGGCGAGGTAGCGCACGCAGGCCTCCAGGGCGGCCTTGGCCACGCCCATGACGTTGTAATTTTTCATCACCTTCTCGGAACCGTAAAACGTGAGCGCTAAAATGGCCGCCCCGGGCTTGAGCAGGGGCACGGCCGGCCGGGTGATGGCGACCAGGGAATACGCGCTGACGTCCAGGGCCAAAGCGAAGCCGTCACGGCTGGTGTTGACGAATTCGCCGCCCAGCTCCTCGCGCTTCGCGAAGGCCAGGGAGTGGATGAGGATGTCGAATTTGCCCCAGGCCTTTTCGACCTCCCGGTACACGGCCGCGATCTCATCGTCCTTGGTGACGTCGCAAGGCAGGATCAGCTTCGACCCGACGCTGTCGGCCAGCGGGCGCACCCTTTTCTCGAGGGCTTCGCCGAGGTACGTGAAGCCCAGTTCGCAGCCTTCCTTGTGCAGGGCTTCGGCGATGCCCCAGGCTATGGAGCGTTCATTGGCGACACCAAAAATTAAGGCTTTCTTGCCCGTCAGCAGACCCATTCCGGCTCCTTCGCAGACTTGAAACGAGGTTTAGCGACGCCTAGATTAGCGGGTTCAGGCCCGTCTGTCCACCGATGCGCCTAGCCGCGGCGGCCGGATTCCGCTATTCTTGCTGGACTTTTCGGGACCGAGCCGCCGAGGAAGCATGAGCACACCCCTGTGGAACAAAAAACTGGTCTGCGCCTTCTGCGAACATCCTTTTGAGACCCGCCGGGTGCGCCAGGGAGCCTTGCGGGTGAAGGAGAAATGGACCGATTTCGGCAGCCTGCACGAGGGGCTTTGCCCCTACTATTACGCCATCACCGCCTGCCCAAAGTGCCTGGTCGCCGCCCGCAACGAGGAATATGACAAGCTCAAGGCCGGCTACGAGCCCAAGCTGATGGAATTCAGCAAGCGGGCCCGTTCCCAGCCCCCCAAAACGGACCTGGCGGACCCCATGAGCGGCGACATGGGCTTTGAATTGGCGGTGAAACGCCACGAATTGGCCATCGCCTGCCACAAGCTCAGGGCCCACGGAGAACCAGGGGAACTGGCCGGACTGTGGCTGCACATAGTATGGATGTGCCGGCTTAAAGGGGACGCAGGGGCCGAGCAGGCCGCCATGGAGCAGGCTTTGGCCGCCTACCAGGTTTTCTTTGAGAAGGGCGACAAGCTGCCCGAAAAGCTCGGGGAACCTGGGCTGCTCTACCTCATCGGGGAATTGAGCCGCCGGCTCGGCCGTTTTCAGCAGGCCCGCGAATACTACAGCAGGGCCCTTTCCATGCGGAATTTGGAAGACTATCCCAACATCGAGACCCTGGCGCGCGACCAGATGCTGGTGGCCAAGGGCCAGATGGAAGCGTCCCAGAAGAAAGGATAGCCGGACATGGCGCTCATCACCATCGACCTCGACGAAATACGCGGCTTCGGCCTGGCCGATGTGCTGGTGCTGTGCCTCCTGGTCGCGCTCCTGGCGGGCTTCGTGGTGCTGGGACGCTCCTGGGGCGGCCCCTTCGTGGCCCAGGCCCACATCGACCTGGCGCCCATGTCCCTGGTGGGATACAGCCTCCTGTCGCTGAGCCGGGGCGCCGTCGCCATCGTGCTTTCCCTGGGCCTGACCCTGTGGTGGGGCCTGTGGGCGGCCAAGAGCCGGCGGGCCGAACGGGTACTGCTGCCATTGGTGGACATACTGCAGTCCATCCCGGTTTTGGGCTTCATGCCCGGCCTGGTGCTGGCCATGGTCGGCCTGTTCCCGGGCCGGCGCATGGGGCTCGAGCTCGCGGCGATCCTGCTCATCGTCACCAGCCAGGTCTGGAGCATGATCCTGGCCTTCTATAAGAGCTGCGCGGACATACCGCGGGACCTCCGCTACGCGGCCGAGGCCTCGGGCCTGAGCGGATGGCGGCGTTTCGTCAGCCTCGAGTTTCCGGCCGGGGCCGGCACCCTGGTCACGAACAGCATGCTGGCCATGGCGGGCGGCTGGTTTTTCCTGATCGCCATCGAAACCTTCCAGTTGGGAAGCCAGGACTTCCGGCTCCCCGGGGTGGGTTCGTACATGGCCGTGGCCATCGAGCAGGGCGACATGAACGCCATCGTGTGGGCCCTCGTGGCCATGGCGGCCATCGTCGTGGCGGTGGACCAGCTGGTATGGCGGCCGCTGCTGGTCCTGGCCTGGCGCTTCCGGCTGGAGGGCAACGACGACGCCCCCCCGGCCTCCAGCTGGGTGGCCGACTTCCTCAGCCGTTCGGCGCGGGGCCGCCATCTGGCGGAATCGCTGGGCCGGCAGGTCTGGGGCCTGGTGCGGCGCGGCGTCCCCGCGGCCCGCGTCATCGCGCCCTTGAAGGCCGGCCGCATCCTGCGGCCGCGCCGCCTGGAAATGTTAGCCCTCACGGTGGGGGCCCTCCTGCTGGCATGGGGCGGCTGGCGTTTGCTGTCCCTGCTGCAGATGGTGGGCTGGCGCGACTGGGCCGGTCTGTGGTCCGAGGCCGGCATGACCCTGGCCCGGGTGCTGGCCGCCACGGCGCTGGCCTCGGTGGTGGCCCTGCCCTTGGGCGTGGCACTGGGCTTCAATCCGCGCAGCGCCCGCTGGGCCCAGCCCCTGATCCAGATCGTGGCCAGCTTTCCGGCGCCCATGCTTTTCCCGGCCTTTGTCGTGGTCCTGCTGGCCCTGGGGGTGGGTATGAACCTCGGCGCAGCGGCCCTGATGGTCACGGCCACCTTCTGGACCATCCTCTTCCACACCATCGACGGCGCCGCCGCCATCCCCAAGGAGCAGCGCGAGGCCTGGGCGGCCTACGGAGTACGCGGCTTCGGCCGTTGGAGGCGCTTCCTCATCCCCAGCATCCTTCCCAGCCTCCTGGTGGGATGGGAGACGGCAGTGGTCCTGGGCTGGAACGCCAGCATCGTGACCGAATACCTGGCCCTGCACGGCCGCACGCTCACGGCCGACGGGCTGGGCGCGACCATTAACCGGGCCACGGAGACGGGCGATTTCCCGCTGCTCACCGCGAGCGTGCTGGTCATGGTCGCGGTGGTCGTCGCCACCAACCGCTTTTTCTGGCACCGCCTTTTCGATCTGGCCCACCGCTTGCAGGATAAATCATGAGCGAAGCCCTCTCCGTCACCTTGCCCGACGCCGCGGCTGCGGACGCGAACACGCCCCTTTTGGAGCTGAAGGACGTGGAGGTGGACCTGGCCCTGCCCGGCCGGCCGCGCACGCGCCTACTGGACGGGATCAACCTGAGCGTGCGCGCCGACGAGCTGGTGGCGGTACTGGGGCCCACCGGCTCGGGGAAGAGCACCTTGGTGCGGGTGGCGGCGGGGCTGCAGGCGCCCAACAAGGGCATGGTCGAGGTCAAGGGCACCGCCCTGCGCGGCGTCAGCCCGCGCGTCGGGGTGGTCTTCCAGACCCCCGCCCTCTTCCCATGGCTCAGCGTGCAGGCCAATGTCGAACTGGGGCTGGAGAAGCTGCCCGCGGACCGCGGGCGCAAGGAGCAGATGGTGGCCTGGGCCATCGACCGCCTGGGCCTGGAGGGTTTCGAGGAGGCCTATCCCCGCGAGCTGAGCCAGGGCATGAAGCTGAGGGTGGCGCTGGCCCGGGCCCTGGCCGCCCAGCCTGAGCTCCTGATCCTGGACGACCCCTTCGCCGGGCTGGACGTCCTGGCGGCTGAGAGCCTGCGCAACGAGCTGGTGGCGCTCTGGCAGCATAGCGACGTGAACCCCAAGGCCATCCTGCTGGTGACCCACGACATCGAGGAGGCCGTGTCCCTGGCCAACCGCGTCCTGGTGCTGGCGGGAACCCCCGCGCGGCTGTCGGTGGAGCTGCCGGTGGCACTTTCCTATCCCCGCGACCCCAGCGCGGCCGTCTTCCAGGACAACGTCAACCGCATCCACGAATTCCTGACCAAGCAGATACTGCCCGACGACGTCGTGTCCTCGGACGGAGGCGCGGGCGGCGGCCGTTTCGCCCACCGCCTGGCTCCGCTCCCCAAGGCCGACCTTCCCCAGGTGCTGGGCCTGCTCGAGGCCTTGGACGACCGCGGCGGCAAGCTGGACATCTTCGATTTCGCGGCCGAGACCCGGCGCGAATACCAGGCCGTGGTGCTGGTGGTCAACGCGGCCGAGATGCTGGGCCTCGTGTCCACGCCCTGGGACCAGGCGGAGATCACCGAGCTGGGCCGGCGCCTGTTGAAGGCCGACGTCAACGGCCGCAAGATACTGCTGAATATGCAGTTCCAGAAGATCAAGCTGTTCTCGGATTTCGTGCGCATGATCGACGGCTCGCCCGAGCGCGCCATCACGCGGGAAAGCGCCATCGAGCAGCTGACCGTCCATTTCCCCTGGGAGAACCCGGGGCACCTGTTCAACACCCTGGTGGCCTGGGCCCGTTACGCGGAGCTCTTCGGCTATTCCCCCCGGCGCGGACTGCTGTACCTGGACCGGACCTTCGTGATGGACGGCGATGAGGTGCGCGAAACCAAGCGGACGAAGCCCGCGGCCGGCCGGAAGGTGAAGGACGCGGCCCGCCCCGCCGCCGTTGCGGAGACCTCCCCCGTGTCCGAGACGGTGCCCGAACCGCCCGTGCCCAGCGAGGCCATGATCCAGGCCGCCGAAGAGGCGGCCGCGCCCCTGCAGTCGCCCGACCAGGGCGCCGGAAACGAAGGCTGATGGAGTCCGCGGACGCTCTGGTCGTGGGCGGCGGCGGCCTGGGCCTGGCCACGGCCTGGCGCCTGGCCCAGAAAGGCCTGAAGGTGCGCGTGCTGGAGCGCAACCGGGACTTCGCCCGCGAAGCCACCTTCGCGGCCGCGGGCATGATCGGGCCGCAGAGCGAGGCCCTGGAGGATGACGCCTACTTCGCCGCCACCCTGGCCAGCCGCGACCGCTGGCCGGCCTTCGCCGCGGAGCTGGAGAACGCCTCGGGCCTGTCCATCGGATACCATAGCCGGGGCTGCATCCACCTGGCCTTCGGCGCCAGCTCGCAACGGCGCCTGGAAAGCAAATACCTGTGGCAAAAGCGGCGGGCCGGGGCGGTTACCCGCCTGGAGGGCGACGAGCTGTTCAGGCGCTTTCCCCTCCTGGGGCCGCGCGTCACCTGCGCCTTTTTCGCGGAAGGCGACCACTGGGTGGACAACGAACAGCTAGGGCTCGCTTTGACCAAGGCCTGCGCTTCCGCGGGAGCGGACCTGGTCGCGGGCGCGGGCGTCTCCAGGTTGGAAAGGGAAGGGCCGCGCTGGGTGGCGCAGTGCCAGGACGGACGCCGCTATTCCGCGACGCACCTATTGGTCGCGGCAGGGGCCTGGGTCAAGGACCTCCTGGCCCCCCTGCTGGATCTGGATGCGCTGAAGTGTTTCCCGGTCAAAGGGCAGATGCTGGAGCTGAAGGTGCCGCCGGAACTGCTGCCGGAGGTTCCGGTGCACGCCGAGAACGTCTACCTGGTCCCCCGCGGCACCGACCGCCTGCTGGTGGGGGCCACGATGGAGACCCTAGGCTTCGACAAGCGGGTCACGGCCGAGGGCATCGAATACCTGCTGATGAACGCCTTTGAGACCGCGCCCGACCTGCGCCCCTGCGAATTGACGCGGACCTGGGCCGGCTTACGGCCGGCAAGCCCGGACGGCTGGCCGGTCCTGGGCCCGGCCCCACTGCCCGGCCTGCATTTCGCCCTGGGCGCTTACCGTCGCGGCATCCTGCTGATGCCCCTGGCCGCTGAAAGCGCCGCCGCAGGCATCTTGGGACTTCCGCTGCCCTCTGAGGCGGCGGCCTTTGGCGCCTCCCGCGCCGCGGCCTGAGTGTCGGCCGTGAACCCGGATCCGATGGAATGCCTGGCCTGGGCGCGCTCCTTGGGGCCGTCCTATGAACGCGGGGCGCTGGACTGTTCTGAAGGCGCCCTGGAGCGTACCGCGGCCTTCCTGGAGCGAAGCGCCTGGCCGGCCGGGGCCGAAGTCTATCCTTGGGGCCTGGAATCCGGCCGCCTGTGGGAGCCATGGCGCGCGGCCCGCGAAACCGTGGAAAGCCTGCCCCAGGACCCCCAGGAACGCGGCGCCCAGGCCGACTACCTGGTCTACGACCGGGCCGCGGCCACCATCACGCTGGGGAAAATCGGGGCCTGGAAGCCGGGCTGCGCGCGCCTTTATGCCAGGGAATGCCCCCGTATGATCCCCATGGGCCACGAAAGCCCGCATGCCGAATGCAACTACTGGGCCTGGCCGGGCATGGTGAAGGCTGCCCCGGACCTTGAATTTTTCCCGGAATGGCAGCGCTTCGACTGCAGCCGCTATTATCCGCTGTTCCAGCTGCATCTTTGCGGCGAGGCCCTGGCCCTGATTTTGGGCGCCCGGCCGCGCTGGGTCTTCCACGCCCCCGCCGAAGCCGCCGCGGCCCTGCGCGCCTACGCGGCGCTGAGCAGCAGGCCCGGCGCCTTTGAACTGGGTCTCCTCCCCTGATCCGACGCTCCTTCCCCCGCCTTAGAGTGCCCATGTCCGGCATAGCCCTGTTCGACCTCGACTACACCCTTCTGGACTTCGATTCGGACCACGCCTGGGGGGACTACCTGTGCCAGCGCGGCAAGGTCGACGCCGCCTGGTACCGATCCCAGAACGACGCCTTCTACGCCGACTACCGGGCCGGCGTGCTGGACATGCCCGCCTTCCTGCGTTTCTCCCTCAAACCGCTGGGCGACCTGCCCTACGACGAACTGCTGGCCCTGCGTTCGGACTTCATGGATGTCCAGGGTTCTGCGAAGATACTCCCCAAGGCGCTGGACCTTGTGCGGCTGCATCGCGCCGCCGGGGACCGCACCGCCATCGTCACCGCCACCAACCGCTTCGTGACGGAGCCCTTCGCGGCCCTTTTCGGGGTCGACCATCTGATGGCGACGGAACTGGAGATGGTCGGCGGGCGCACGACGGGCATGCCCCTGGGGGAGCCCTGCTTCCGGGAGGGCAAGGTCAGCCACGTCGGCGCCTGGCTGGGGACCTTCGGCGGCCGTTTCGAGGACTGCGTCTTCTACAGCGACAGCATCAACGACATGGCGCTGCTGCAGGCGGTGGGGCGGGCCGTGGCCGTGGATCCGGACAAAGCCCTGAACTGGGAAGCGAGGATGCGGCAATGGGATGTGCTCAGTTTGCGCTAGCGGCGATCGCCGGGCGCGCCAAGAAAAGCAAATTACCTATCCTTGAAGGAGCATCGAGATGAGCGGTGGAAAAAAGGGCATTCCCTGGGTGACGATCGGCATCGCATTCTGCCTGGCGGTCTTCTACGCGGTGTGGCTCACCCATTCCTTCACCTGGAACTACACGCCCCTGGACGCGGCAGTGGGTACCTTCCTCACCGGGGCGGTGCCCCTGGGGACGATCTACATTGCGTTCAGGGTGCTTTCAGTGATCCTGGGCAAGCCCTTCGAGTACTGGACCACCGAGGACTAACGCGGGGTCGATCGCGGTAATGGACGGACAGGGAGCCCATCCGGCCCACACAGGAGGTCCATCGTGCCCATGATCGATGTCTACGCGCCGGCAGGCCTGTTTCCCGCCGGCAGCGACCGCCAGCTCGGCGAAGCGCTCACCCTGGCGGTCTTGCGCGCCGAGGGCGTCGCCGCGCCGGGTCCTTTCCATCTGGACAACACGGCCGCCTACATCCATCGCATGGATCCGGCGACGGTGCAGACCGCGGCCACGGCCCTGGCCCGGACCGTGCGGGTGCAGATCGTGACGCCTCCGGCGGCCCTGAGCCGCGAAGGCCAGAAGCAGCTGGTCAAGGAGGCCACGGAGATCGTCACAAAAATCTCGGGCGACCCAAGCCAGGCGTCCCGCACCTGGATCCTGCTCACCGAGGCCGCGGAGGGCGGCTGGGGACTTTTCGGCACGGCCTTCGGCAAGGAGGAGTTCGCAGCGCTGGCGGCCAAAGCCCGCGCAGGGAAGTGAACAGGAGCGTCCTGCGCGGAAATTCCGGAGGGGCATGAAGCAAGTTGGATTGGCTGGGCGAGCATCCCGAGTCCATATACGTCCTATTGGCCCCGATTGGCGTCCTTTCCGGCGGCACGATCTATCTGGGCGAACGGACCGAGAAGGCGGACGCCCTGCAACGCCAAGCGGAGGCCTACGACAAACAGGGGCAGCCCTACGCGGGCCTGCTCCGCGACACCATCACCGTGAGCTGGCAAGCGGACGTCATGGACACGGACAGGCCGGTGCCGGTGGATTTCTGGACGACCTATTGCATGTCCTGCCGCAACTATGAACCGGTGCTTGTCGGGTTTGCCAAGCAAATGGGGGACAAGGCCCGTTTCCTCAAAGTGGAACGGGACGAGGGAAGGCCGTTCTCCGATCGCTGCGGCATCACGCTCATTCCGGATCTTGTGCTGTTCAAGCGGGGCAAGGAGGTCACCCGCTTCATCGGCGGGCAGCCCCCGGAGGTTATTCAGAGGGCTCTGGAGAACGCGGCCCTTTGACCCCGCTTATGCGGGCTTTTTTGCAAAAGAATGATTTAAAGTAAAAAAGCACATTTTTGACTGGGTCGGTTTCCGGGTTTGGACCCGTCGGAGGAGATCTTGTTAAGAACAATTCTTTTGTCGCTGGTCCTTGTCGCCGCCCCTTTTCTACGGGCGGACAGCATATCAACGGAAAATTCCCCTTCGATTTTCGTGTATAGCGACTACAAGGGCATGGTTTTTATTGACGGCAAAAAGTACGACAAGATACGTTCGATTTATAACGGCGATCACCTGGAAATAACGGATTTGCAACCCGGTGACTATCAGTTGGCCCAGCAAATAAATCGCGATCATAAAATCTACTGCGATGTTCGTCTCGACGCCGGCCAGGACACATACGTTTACATGCGTCTCGACGGGGCGGTGTTGGGTCATTCCCTGGGGGAGCTTGGTTATTTTCCTAAGAGGAACTATCGAAAAATCGTTGGGATCGCATTTATCTGCCTCGGAGCATTAGCGGCCATCGCATTCGTTGTTGTCGTTGCAGTGGGCCTGAACAAATGCGAGGGCGAAGTCGGAGGTTGTGTATAGCGTCAATGGCAGCTTCGCGATTCCGGAAGGTCTTTAGGTTTATTCGCGTTTCCTACAAAAACACCCTCAAGCGGCCCTTCGGGCGCGCAATTAAGGAGCCTCTTTAGGGCATCGGTCCGCGGCGCCCTTTTCATGGATTTTTTCGTTCCGCCTTCAGGCCGGCGCTATGCCTGTTTTCCGGGAATACCCGAGGGCCGAGTTTTTCGCTCAGCCCTCGGGTGGAATTCGCGGAGCTTTCTGCCCCCGGTGCTATTGCTCCTGCCTGCGCTGCAAGGGGCGACGTCTAAACGTCCTGTGGCCCCGCCTCCAGCGCCGGCCCGCCATCCGCCCGCCCCTGCGCGCCATGAAGGCGCGGTGCCGCATGCGCAGTTGCTGCATGAAGCGCTGGTGCATGGGCGAGCGCATGAAGCGCCGCATCAGCATGCGCCGGCGCGCGTGCAGGACATGGGCCATGGCCCAACGCCGCTGGAAGGTCACCCGTTCCTGCATGCTCAGGGGGCGCAGGGCTGTCATTCGGCGGCCCTCCATCTGGCAGCGTTCCATAGGACGAACCGGCCAGAAATAGGCGCGGCTGGAATCGCCCATCTGAACGGTCCCCTGGTTGACGGTCACAGCGGCCCCCTGCCCGGCGGCGGACACCTCGAAGTCGGTGCCTTTCACCGCCGCCACTGCGTAGGGCGTCTCGATCTCGAAGCGCGAGCCGAGCTTCAGTTTCTCCACCATGGTGTCCAGCAGGCCCCGGGCCAGGCTGAGCAGGGTTACCGAGCCGGGCGCCCCGGATCCGACGCTGGCCAGGCTCAGTTCGCTGTCCGCCCCCAAGGCCACGGAGGAGCCGTCCGCCAGCACCATCTGCAGGGCAGAATCGTCGCCGGTGACCACACGGTCGCCCTGGGTGAGCAGCTGGCCCACCTGCACCGTCTGCCAGCCGTCGCCCATCTGGAGCCGAACGTCGCCGGTCACGCTGACAGCGGTGGCCGCCACGGAGCCGTCCGCGGTGCCGCTGTCCGCCCGGAGCAGCGCGGCAGCCCCGGCCAGCCAGAAGGCCGCGCAGGCCACCACGATTTTTTTAGACGCTTTCATCCCGTCCTCCGTATAGCCTTGGAAGCCCCCAACGCTGGTGATAAAATAAGCCTCTTTTTTGGAGTGCGCAACGTGTCAAAAAAGCTAATCTGCGGAATCGTTTTTCTGGCCGCCCTGGCGGCGGCCCTGCCCGCCGCCAGCAGCGAGGACTGGAGCCGGCAGGTCAACGCAGCCACCCAGGCCCAGCGTAAGGGCGATTTGAAGCTGGCGGAGAAGCTGCTCCTGCGTGCCCTGCTCACGACGGAAAGCTTCAGCTCCGACGATCCGCGTTCCGCCTACACCCTGGACTACCTGGGCACCCTGTACCAGCAATCCGGCCGCGCGGACGACGCCATCGCCGTGTTTAAACGCGCCCTCAAGGGCTTTGATCAGGCCCTGGGGCCGGACGCGAACGATACCCTGTCCTCCGTGGGGCGCTTGGCTGACGCCTATGAATCGCGCGGACGCTGGGCCAGTGCGGAGCCCTTGCGCCGCCGCCTCCTGAAGGCGGTTTCCGATCAGGCCGCCCCGGACGCCGCCGCCCTGGCCCAGGCGGAGAGCGACCTGGGGCTGTGCCTGGACGCCCAGAAAAAGTGGGACGAGGCCATGAGCCTATACGACCAGGCCCTGGCCCAGCGCAGGGGTGCCCTGGGCCCCGGCGCGCCAGAGGTTGCCGAAACCCTCAGCAACGAAGGGCGCATCTGGCTGCTCAAGGGCGACAATACGAAGGCCGAGGGTCTTATGCGCCAGGCCCTTGCCATCGACCAAAAAGCCCTGGGGCCCGGCGACGCCGCGGTCGCGGACGACCTGCACCGCCTGGCCGTGGTCCTGAAAAAGTCCGGCAAGGCGGCTGAGGCGGCCTCGGACGAGGCTGAGGCCAAGGCCATCGAAGCCGCCAACGCCGCAACCGCTCCGGCCCCCACTCCGCGGGGGCTCCAGGACCTTGGGACGGACGGCTCCGGCGCTGGCGCGACGCCGGCGCCGCAGGGGGACCAGCCATGATCTATGAGGAGGCTGAACGCGACGCCCTAAACGCCCGATTCCGAGGGGCCCATCCCAGCGAAATCATCCGCTTTGCCTGCGACTTCTTCGGCAAGGATATCGCCATCAGTTCCAGCTTCGGGGCTGAAAGCGCCTGCCTCCTGAGCCTGGCCGTCAAAGTGAAACCCGATATTCCCGTGATTTTCATCGACTCGGGGTTCCTTTTCGCCGAAACCCTGGCCTTCAGGGACGACCTGGTGCGGCGATTGAAGCTCAACCTCGTCCAGGTCGGGCCGGTGATGGGGCACGACGCCTTTCTCAAGGAATTCGGCAAGCTCTACGAGACCGATCCGGACCGCTGCTGCGAGATCAACAAGGTGGAGCCCCTGAAGCGGGCCCTGAAGGGGCTGCGCTGCTGGATGAGCGGTGTGCGCGGGGACCAGACCAGCTACCGGACCCACATGAAGTTCGTGGAGATGAAGGGTGACGATTTCTACAAGGTCTCGCCCTTGCTGGGTTGGAGCGCGAAGGATGTTTACGCCTACCTGAAGTCCGAAGGCCTTCCCATGCACCCGTTGTGGGAGAAAGGCTACACCAGCATCGGCTGCGAGCCCTGCACGGCCGTGCCGGGCGACCCGAATGACCCGCGCTCCGGGCGCTGGAAGGGCAAGAACAAGACCGAGTGCGGCATCCACACCTTTCTGGACAAACGCTAGTGCCCCCCATCAAGGCGGAAGTGAGCATCAGCCTGCGGCGCAAGCCCACGGTGCAGGTCCTGAAAGATTTTTACGCCAAGGCCTGGTGGACGGCGCGGCGCGGGGACAAGGGCGTCGCGGCCGTGCTCAAGCACAGCGACCTGCTCGCCACGGCCTGGAAGGGCAAGGAGCTGGTCGGGTTCGCCCGCGTCAGCACGGACTTCGCCTACCGCGCCGTGCTCTGGGACGTGATCGTGGACCGGGACCACCAAGGCGTCGGCCTCGGCAGCCGCCTGGTGCGGGCCATCCTGGAGGACGCCCGCCTGAAGGACGTCGAGAGTTTCTGGCTTTTCACCACCGACAAGCAGCCCTTTTACCGCCGTCTCGGCTTCAAGGCCTACCCCAAGAACGTCATGGTCTGGCGCAAGCATGTGCCGCCCCGGAGCCAGCCCCGGTGACCCGGCGGAAGGTGAAATACTTCCAGGACCCCCTCTACGGCCAGATCGCCGTCGACTCGCCGCTGCTGCTGGGCCTGATCGACAGCCGCGCCGTGCAGCGCCTGCGCCAGATACGCCAGCTGGGGGTCAGCTACCTGACCTTCCTCGGCGCGGAGCACAGCCGCTTCAGCCACAGCCTGGGGGCCATGACCCTGATGGGGCGGGCCCTGGACCATCTGGAGCGCGAGGACGGCCTGCGTTTCAGCCCGGAGGGGCGCGAACTGGCCCTGGCCGCGGCGCTCCTGCATGACATCGGCCACTGCGCCTTCAGCCATACCCTGGAGCGCGTGCTCATCGGCGACCACGAGCGCATGGGCGTGCGCCTCCTGCGCGAGGATCACGGTTTGAAGGCCCTCCTGCGGGGACGGGCCGGCTCGCTGGCGGCGATCATGGAGGGCAGCGCCCCCGGAGTGGAGGCGCGCCTTACCCACGACCTGCTGTCCAGCCAGCTCGATGTCGACCGCCTGGACTACCTGGTGCGCGACGCGCACTACACCGGGGTGAATTCGGGCAAGGTGGACCTCGACCGCATCATCGCCAGCCTCACGGTCAGCCGGGGGCGCCTGGCGGTGAAGGAGCGCGGCCTGCTGGCGGTTGAGGAATACTTCCTGGCCCGCTATTTCATGTACTGGAAGGTCTATTTCCACAAGACCAGCCGCGCCATGGAGCTCCTGCTCATGGCCCTCCTGCAAAGGGCCAAGGACCTGTGGCTTGTGGGGCGCCTGCCACGCGAGACCGCCTCGCCCGCCCTGGCGGCGCTGCTGGACAAGGGCGAAAGCGTGGGGGTCGCGGATTTCCTGGACCACGACGACAGCGACGTGATGGTGGCCATCAAGCGATGGATGCGCGGCCCGGACCCGGTGCTGGCCGGCCTGGCCGAACGCTTCGTGTCCCGCCGCAAGGTGAAATTGCTCTGGGAGGCCGCCACCCCCGAGGAGGACCTTCCCTTGGCCACCCGGCGCCGGGTGCGCGCCTGGTTCGAGCGCCGGCGTCCGGGTTCCGCGGAGTCCCTGCTCATCGAGGACCGCCTGGGCGCCTCCCCATATGACCTGCGCCGTCCCATCATGGTGGTGGGCCCCCGCGGGCGCCGCGAACTGAGCACGCGCAGCCGCGTGGTGCGCGACATCGCGAAGCCGCACCTGCACGCGCGTTACTACGTCCCCACCGAGGACCTCGGTGCGGTGCAAGCCCTGCTGAAGAGGCGCTGAGAGCCATGCCGGACCTGAACGATTTCTCCAAGCTCGAACCGCTGCTTGCCCAGCTCGTCACGGGCATGATGAAGAAGGTGCCCTACGCGGCGGCCCTCGCCATCAAGCGGGAGGGAGTGCGCGCCACCGTCTCCAGCACCCAGAGCAGCCTCGCGGCGGAGCCCCCCTCGGTGGGCGTGGTCTTCACGGCCTTCAACGGCGGGGCCTTTCAGGAGTTCAGCACGAACACCCTGGAGCCCGCGGCGCTGGCCAAGGCGGCGGAGAGCCTGGCCGACTGGACCGCCGCCAACCTGGTGGCGGGGGCCAGGCCCCTGGATCCGGGCGAGGCCCTGCGCAAGAGCTGGGAGCTGCCCCTCAAGATCGACCCGCGCAAATGGACGCCCAAGCAGAGGATGGACCACGCCGCCGAGCTCCAGGAGCGCCTGGCGCGCTGCGGGACCAAGGTGAAGAACGCCACTGCCGTGGTGGGCGACCTGACCACCGAGGAGCTTTTCGTCAATCCCGTCAAGAGCCTGCGCCAGCGCCTGGACCGCGTGGACGAGGTGATGCAGGTGGTGGTCTCCGACGGCTCCGGCACGCAGATGCTGTGGGACGGCATCTGCCGCGGCGGCGGCTACGAGAACCTGGGCTGGTGCGCGCCGCGCGCCAGGGCACTGGTCGCCGACGCGGAGCGCCTGCTCGGGGCCGGGCGCCTGGAGCCGGGCTTCACCACCGTGGTCACGGACTCGGAATGGAGCGGCATGCTGGCCCACGAGGCCTTCGGGCACGGCACCGAGACCGACATGTACCTCAAGGACCGCGCCAAGGGCCGGGAGTACATGGGCAAGACCGTGGCCAGCCCCATCACCAACCTGGACGACGACCCGACCTATCCCGGCCAGGCCGCGACTTTCTATTTCGACCACGAGGGGGCCCTGGCCCGCCGCAGCGCCATCATCGAGGCCGGCATCCTGGCCAGGGGCATGACCGACAGCTACTCGGCGCACTGGCTCAACTATGAACGCAGCGCCAATGGCCGGCGCGAGAGCTGGGAGCGCAAGGCCTACGCGCGCATGACCAACACCTTTTTCAGGCCCGGCAAGAGCAGCCCCAAGGAGATCCTCGCCAGCGTCGAGGACGGCTACTACCTGCGCTATCCCAGCAACGGCATGGAGGATCCCCAGGGCTGGGGGATCCAGTGCGAGGGGCTCTGGGCCGAGAGGATCAAGGACGGGCGCAGCACCGGCGAGATCTTTTCGCCAGTCATTCTCACGGGTTTCGTCCCCGACATCCTGCAGAGTATCTCCATGGTCGGCGACGACCTGGAGATCAGCGGCATGGGCTATTGCGGCAAAGGGCACAAGGAGATCGTGAAGAACACCATGGGCGGGCCGCATCTGAAGTTCCGCGCGCGGCTTGCCTAAGGAGGGGCGCTTCCAACCATGCTGAACCAAATCATCGACCGATTGGAACTGGACGAGCGGCTTTCCGGCTGGCAGGTGCGGGAGCTGGCCAGGCGTTCGACCCAGCTTTTCCTCAACATGGACCGCGAGGAATCGCGCCGCCGGGTGGACAGCCTGGTCTACGAGGTCGAGATCCTGATCACCCGGCCGGCGGCCAAGGCCGAGGGGAGGTCCAAGGCCAAAGAAAAGGACAAGGGCGGGGACAAGGCCACGGTGACGGGGAACGCGCGCTTCAACGTCGATCCCGCGGGGATGGCGCGTTTCAAGGAGGACCTCGACACCGCCGCTCAGGCCGCCGCGCTGGTGGCCAACCAGGCCTACGCCATGACCGAGGTGGCGGGCAACATGGCGCGTGTGGAGCTGGCCGACCCCCTGATCGTCGCGGACGCCGAGTCCCAGCTGGCCGCGGCCGCCGAGATGCTGCGATCCGCCTCCGGGAGGGAAAGGGGCGTGCGCCTGGCCGCCGCGGAATTCTTCGCGGAATCGATGCGCACCCGATACTTCAACAGCCAGGGCGTGAACTGTCTGTCCGAGAGCACCTTCTTCTCCGGGGAGTTCTGCCTGCTGGCGAAAGGCCCCAAAGGGGAAGCCGAGGTTTTCCGGCCCTTCAAGCGCCGCCGTTTGACGGACCTGGGCCTGGAAACCATGGTCGCCCGCTGCGCCCAACAGAGCCGGAGCGGGCTTTCCGCCGGGCTTCCCAAGAGCGGCAATTTCGACGTGGTCCTCAGCGGGGAGGCCCTGGACCATTTTTTCAGCTGGTGCCTGACCCAGGCCTCTGCCTCGGCGCGCTACAACCGCCTCAGCCAGGCCGAGATCGGGGACCAACTGGTGCTGGCCGCCGCGGGCGCCACACCCCTGAACCTCAGCCACAACGCCCTCATCCCCTGGTCCGTGGGCTCCTACAAGGTCGACCCCAGCGGCACACCGGGCTGCCGCCGCAGCCTGATCGAAAACGGGGTCCTGAAGGCCCGCCACGCCAACGCACGCTACGCCCAGTACCTGAGGCAGGCCGCCACCGGCGAACTGGGCGGCGTGGAGGTCGGCCCAGGAAGGGAAAAGGAAGCGGACCTGCTCAAGGCGGGGGAGCGCCCCCTGTACCACCTCAACGACTTCAGCTATTTCGAGCCCAACGGCGTCACCGGCGAGTTCAGCAGCGAGATCCGCTACGGCGAGGAGATCACCGCGGGGGGGCTGCGGGCGGTCAAGGGCGGCTCGGTGTCCGGGCTCAGCAAGACGGCCCTTGAGACCGCGCGCTTCAGCCTGGAGACGGAGCAGAGGGAGCGCTATCTGGGGCCGAAGGTCATAAGGCTGGAAAATCTGAGCTTGGCGGGGGACTAGCCGTGCAGATTCACGTGATCAAGCACACCGCCTTCGAGGGCCCCGGTTCCATCGCCACCTGGGCCAAGGAGCGCGGATACCGCATGGAAACCACCGAGGTGGCGCAGGGGCAGGCCTTGCCGTCCCCACGCGACTTCGACGCGCTGGTGCTGATGGGCGGACCCATGAGCGTGAACGACGAGGAAAAGCATCCCTGGCTGCGCCCGGAAAAGGCGCTGGTGCGGGAGACCCTGGGCCTGGGACGGAAGGTCCTGGGCGTGTGCCTGGGCGCCCAGATGATCGCGTCCGCGCTGGGGGCGAAGGTCCGCACCAACACCCTCGAGGAGATCGGATGGTTTCCGATCGAGGCCACCGCGGCCGGGCAAAAACACCCTTTTTTCAAGCGGATGCCCCCGGTCCTGATGGCTTTCCATTGGCACGGCGAGACCTTTGACCTGCCTTCGGGAGCGGTCCATCTGGCCCGTTCGGCGGCCTGCGAACACCAAGCCTATGCCCTGGGCACCCAGGCCCTGGCCCTTCAGTGCCATATGGAAGTGGACGCCGCGTCGCTGCGGGACATGACCCATGGCCTCACGGACGAACTCAAACCGGGCAGGCCCTTTGTGCAGAATGAAACTGTCCTGTCGGGACAGCCTGAATTGTTGGGACCCATGGCTAGGGCGTTGCACGCGGTATTGGACGACTGGATCGCGGCCTGAGGCGCCGGAGGTCATCACGCACAAAAGATTTTTTTGCGGAATAGGCGCCTTCCTCCTAGCATATAGGTATGGCAACTAACGAGGAGGTTCCGCCATGAAGAAAAACCTGCTCCATTTCGCGCTCGGCGCCATCGCATGCATGGTATTTTCCCTGATCCACGCCAGGATCGCCGAAGGCCTGGGATTTGTGGGCGAGTTCGTGGTCCAGGGCCCCATCATTTTCGCCAGCGGCGTCCTGGTGGCCATGCTCTTCAAGAACAGCAAGGTCTGATGGCCTGAAGCGGCCCTTTTTGTACGGACTAAGGCTTGGGCGTCAGCGCGTCCACGCCGGAGAGATTTTTTGTCTTCATCAATAGATAGACGCTCATCCCCAAGACCAGCACGGACAGGGCCCCGCCCGCGAAGAAGGGGAGGTTTATGTCCCTTTCGAACAGCCAGATCCCCAAGGCGGGCCCCACCACGCGGGCCAGGCTGTTGAGCCCCTGGAAGGTGCCGAAGGCGCGGCCCTGCTCGTTGGCGCTCACGGCCTGGGAGATCAGGGAGGACATGCTGGGGTCGATCAGGCTGCGCCCCACGGCCAGGGGCGCCAGGATCATGAAGTACGAGGCGTAGCTGGTGCCGAAGGGCATGATGAAGAGGACCACGGCGAAGAGGAAGAGGCCGGCGATGAGCATGCGGCGCTCCCCGATCCTGGGGGCCAGGCGCCGGGTGAAGCCGCCCTGCATGGCCGCAGCCACGAACCCGACGAAGGCCAGGGCGTAGCCGGTCTTCAGGCCGGCGTCCTCCAGGCTGAAATGGAGCCGCGCCTTGAAGAAGAGGGCGAAGACCTGCTCCATCGTGCTGAAGGCGGCCAGCTGCAGGAAGCTGATCGCCAGCAGCAGCCATAGGTAGGAGTGCTGGAAAGCCTGGCGCAGGGAGGCGGTGTTCAGGGGGTCGTAGCTGCGCCAGTGCTGGGCCCGGTTGGATGCCTGGATCTCGGGGGCCAGGGTTTCGGGCAGGCGCACCCAGGCGGCCAGGAGGTTCAGGCCGCAGAGCCCGCCCGCGATGAGGCCAGGGGCGAGGACGCCCCAGTACTTCAGGGACACGCCGCCGATGATCGGGCCCAGGATGAAGCCGAGGCCGAAGGAGATGCCGATCAGGGCCATGCCTCCGGCGCGTTTCTGCGGGGGGGTGACGTCGGCGATGCAGGCCTGGGCCGCGGAGATGTTGGCGGCGAAGGTCCCCTGGAGGAAGCGCGTGGCCATGAGCAGGGGCAGGCTGTGGTAATAGGTGGCCAGGGCGAAGCCGAGATAGGACAGGGTGGAGCCGCCCATGGACACCAGCATGACGGGGCGCCGTCCGTGGCGGTCGCTGACCTGGCCCCAGAGGGGGGAGAAAAAGAACTGGGCCAGGGAATAGGCGGCCACCAGCAGCGGCAGGCTCCATTCGTTCGCGCCCAGGTCCTGTCCGTAGAGCGGCAGCAGCGGGATGATGATGCCGAATCCCACCAGGTCCATGAAGACGGTCGTGAAGACGACGGTCAGGACCGATTTTTCCTTGTTCGCCACTCTTGCCTCAAAAAAAGAGGGGCCCGCGCCGTCCGGCCGTGCCCCTCGTCAGTCCCGCCCCCCCCGCCGCGCCTAGAGCGCCGAGGGCAGGGCGGTGCTCCCCATCAGAAAACGGTCCACGCCCTGGGCGGCTTTGCGCCCCTCGCTGATCGCCCACACCACCAGGCTCTGGCCGCGGGTCATGTCCCCGGCCGTGAAGATTCCCGGCACCGAGGTCATCTTGGTGGAGGGGTCCGACTTGACGTTGCCGCGCGCGTCCAATTCCACGCCCAAGCCGTCCAGCAGCGGGCCCTTTTCCGGGCCGGTGAAGCCCATGGCCAGGAAGCAGAGGTCCGCGGGGATGACCTTTTCCGAGCCCGCCACCTCCACGGGCTTCCCCTGGTCCCAGCGCACTTGGACGGTTTCCAGGCCCTTCAGCACGCCGTTCTCGCCCACGAAGCGGCGGGTGGACACGGCGTAGAGGCGCTCGCCGCCCTCCTCGTGCGCGCCCGCGGTCCGGAAGATGCGCGCCCACTGGGGCCAGGGATTGTCCTGGGGCCGCGAGACCGGCGGCTGCGGGACGATCTCGAGGCTGTGGATGTCGAGGGCGCCCTGGCGTGTGCTGGTGCCGATGCAGTCCGCGCCGGTGTCCCCCCCGCCGATGATGACCACGTGCTTGGCCTTCGCGCTGATCTGGCCCTCCACCGTGTCGCCTTCCTGGACCTTGTTGGACTGGGTCAGGAACTCCATGGCGAAGTGCACTCCCTTGAGGCCGCGCCCCTCGATGGCCAGGTCGCGGGCCTGGGTGGCGCCGCCGCAGAGCACGACCGCGTCGAAATCCTTCTTGAGGGCCTGCGGGGTGGGGTTGACGCCCGCGTTGGCGTTGACCACGAAGCGCACGCCCTCGTCGCTCAGCTGCTTGACGCGGCGCTCCAGCCGGCTCTTCTCAAGCTTGAACTCGGGGATGCCGTAACGCAGCAGGCCTCCCACTCGGTCGGCGCGCTCGAAGACCGTGACTTTGTGGCCCGCGCGGCGCAACTGCTGGGCGCAGGCGAGCCCGGCCGGCCCCGAACCCACCACCGCCACGGACTTGCCGGTTTCCCGCTCCGGGGGCAGGGGCTTGATCCAGCCCTCGGCCCAGCCCTTGTCCACGATGGCCAGCTCTATCTTCTTGATGGACACCGGCTCCTGGTACTGGTCCAGGGCCAGGGTGCAGCTGTTTTCGCAGGGCGCCGGGCAGATGCCGCCCGTGAACTCGGGGAAGTTGTTCGTGGCGTGCAGGCGCTCCAGGGCGTTGGCCCAGTCGCTGTGGTACACCAGGTCGTTGAAGTCGGGGATGATGTTTCCCAGGGGGCAGCCGCTCATGCAGTACGGCACGCCGCAGTCCATGCAGCGCGCGGCCTGGTGGTTGAGCTCCTCCCCGGGGTAGGGAAGCTCGTATTCCTTCCAGTCCTTCACGCGCTCGGCCACCGGCCGGCGGGCCCCCTTGGGGCGGTGGAACTCCATGAATCCCGTCACTTTTGCCACGCGCTTCTCCTGATCTTTTAGGACACCGTCTCCGCGGCCTTCTCGGACAGCGCCTGCAGCGCCTTCTTGTATTCGCTGGGGATGACCTTCACGAAATGGCGGCCCTGCTCGGTCCAGTCGTCGAGGATCCGATCGGCCACGCCCGATCCGGTGTGCTCCCGGTGCTTGCGCAGCATGCCGCGCACCAGCTCCAGGTCGGCGGGGTCGAGGTCCTCCAACTCCACCATCTCCATGTTGCAGCGGCCGCTGAAAGCCCCGGCCGGGTCGTACACGTAGGCGATGCCGCCCGACATGCCCGCGGCGAAGTTGCGCCCGGTCGGCCCCAGCACGACCACCCGGCCCCCGGTCATGTATTCGCACCCGTGGTCGCCGATGCCCTCGACCACCGCGTAGACGCCGCTGTTGCGGACGCAGAAGCGTTCGCCCGCCTTCCCGCGGATGTAGCTCTCGCCGCTGGTCGCCCCGTAGAAGAGGACGTTGCCGACGATGATGTTGTCCTCGGCCTTGAAGGTGGCCGCCTCGGAGGGCTTCACCACGATGAGGCCGCCGCAGAGGCCCTTGCCCAGGTAGTCGTTGGCGTCGCCCTCCAGCCGCAGCGTGATGCCCCGTGGGACGAAGGCGCCGAAGCTCTGCCCGGCCGAACCCTTGAAGTCGATCTGCACCGTGCCGTCGGGCAGGCCGGCGCCGCCGTGCCTGCGGGTGACGGCGGAGCCCAGCAGCGTGCCCACGGTGCGGTTCACGTTCTTGATGGGGTAGCTTAGGCGCACGGGCGTGGCCCGCTCGATCGCCGCCGCCGCGTCCTTGAGGATGGTCTGGTCCAGCGCCTTGTCCAGGCCGTGGTCCTGTTCGCGGGTCTTGGTGAGGCTCCCGCCGTAGGGCTCCTCCACCCGGCGCAGCAGGGGCTTCAGGTCGAGCTTGGAGGACTTCCAGTGCCCGGCCCCGGGGTCGGCCTCCAGCACCTCGTTGTGGCCCACCATCTCCTCGATGGTCCGGAAGCCCAGTTCGGCCAGGTATTCGCGGGCTTCCTCGGCCACGAAAGTCATGAAGTTGACCAGGGCCTCCGGCTTGCCCGTGAACTTCTTGCGCAGTTCCGGGTTCTGGGTGGCCACGCCCACCGGGCAGGTGTCCAGGTGGCAGACCCGCATCATGATGCATCCCAGGGTGATGATGGCCACCGTGGCGAAGCCGTATTCCTCTGCGCCCAGAAGGGCGGCGATGACCACGTCGCGCCCAGTGCGCAGCTGCCCGTCGGTCTCCACGCGCACGCGGTCGCGCAGGCCGTTGAGGACCAGGATCTGGTGGGTCTCGGCCAGGCCCAGCTCCCAGGGGATGCCGGCGTGCTTGGTGCTCGAGAGCGGGCTCGCGCCGGTGCCGCCGTCGTGCCCGGAGATCAGGATGTGGTCCGCGTGGGCCTTGGCCACGCCCGCGGCCACGGTGCCCACGCCCACTTCCGCGACCAGCTTCACCGAGACGATGGCCTGGTCGTTGGCGTTCTTCAGGTCGTGGATCAGCTGGGCCAGGTCCTCGATGCTGTAGATGTCGTGGTGGGGCGGCGGGCTGATGAGGCCGACGAAGGGCGTGCTGTGGCGGGTCTTCGCGATCCAGGGATAGACCTTCTTGGCGGGCAACTGGCCGCCCTCGCCGGGCTTGGCGCCCTGGGCGATCTTGATCTGCAGCTGGCGGGCGTTGACCAGGTAATTGCTGGTGACGCCGAAGCGGCCGGAGGCCACCTGTTTGATGGCCGAGCGCTTGGAGTCCCCGTTGGGCAGGGGCTTGAAGCGCTCCTCGTCCTCGCCCCCCTCGCCGGTGTTGCTCTTGCCGCCCAGACGGTTCATGGCGATGGCGATGGTCTCGTGGGCCTCCTGGCTGATGCTGCCGTAGCTCATGGCGCCGGTGGTGAAGCGCTTGACGATGGAGGAGGCCGGCTCCACTTCGCTCAGGGGCACGGGCGGGCGCAGGCCTTTCTTGAATTTCAGCAGGCCGCGCAGGGTGAGCAGGTGCCCCTTCTGGTCGTTGATGCGGCTGGTGTACTGCTTGAAGAGCTTGTAGTCGCCGGAGTAGACGGCGTGCTGGAGGCGCGCGATCTGGTCGGCGTCCTGCATGTGCAGCTCGCCCTCACGGCGCCATTTGTAGCGCCCGCCCCAGTCCAGGTCGGGGGTCTTGGCGGTGCGGGCCTGGAAGGCCGCCACGTGCCGCAGGCGGGTCTCCTGGGCGATCTCGTCGAGCCCGATCCCGTCCATGCGGTTGCTGGTCCAGGTGAAGTAGCGGTCCACCAGGGAGCGGCTCAGGCCCAGCGCCTCGAAGATCTGCGCGCCGCGGTAGCTCTGGATGGTGCTGATGCCCATCTTGGACATCACCTTGACGATGCCCTTGTTGCAGGCCTTGACGTAGTTCTTCACCGCCTTGGCGTGGTCCATCTTGTCGCCGGGCAGCAGGCCCCTCAGCAGCAGGTCGTCCAGCGTCTCGAAGGCCACGTAGGGGTTGATGGCGTTGGCGCCGTAGCCCAGCAGCAGGGCGAAGTGGTGCACCTCGCGCGGCTCGCCGCTTTCGATGATCAGCCCCACCTTGGTGCGCTTGCCTTCTCGGATCAGGTGGTGGTGCAGGCCGGCCGTGGCCAGCAGGCTCGGGATGCTGGCCCATTCCGGGTCCACGCCGCGGTCGCTGAGGATCAGGATCTGGGCGCCGGCCTCGATCGCCTGGCTGGCGGAGCGCATGAGCCCGTCCAGCGCCGCCTCGAGGTCCGACCCGTCGCCCCCCGCCCTGAAGACGATGGGCAGCGTGACGCACTTGAAGCCCTGGGGGCCGGCCAGCTTGAAGCGGGCCAGGTCGTCGTTGTCCAGGATCGGGCTCTTCAGCTCGATCTGGCGGCAGTTCTCGGCGGAGGCGTCGAGCAGGTCGCCTTCCGGACCCAGCGTGGTGAACACGCTGGTGACGAGCTCCTCGCGGATGGCGTCCAGGGGCGGATTGGTGACCTGGGCGAAGAGCTGCTTGAAGTAGTTGAAGAGGAGCTGGGGCTTTTCGCTGAGCACGGCCAGGGGCGTGTCGTCGCCCATGCTGCCGACCGCCTCGGCGCCGTCCAGGGCCATGGGGGCCATCACGATCTTCAGGTCCTCGTGGGTGTATCCGAAGGCGATCTGGCGCCGCAAAAGCGTGGCGTGGTCCGGTCCGGGCACATGGGGCGCCTCGGGCAGGGCGGACAGGGGCAGGAGGTTTTTCGCCAGCCACTGGCCGTAGGGATGGGCGGCGGCCATCTGCTCCTTCAATTGGACGTCGTCGAGGATGGCGCCTGCCTCCAGGTCCATCAGGAACATGCGGCCGGGCTCGAGGCGGCCTTTGGACACGATGTCGGCCGGATCCAGGTCGTCCAGCACGCCGGTCTCGCTGGCCAGGACCACCAGGCCGTCGCGGGTGACGCTGATGCGGCTGGGGCGCAGGCCGTTGCGGTCCAGCACGCCGCCGATGACACGGCCGTCGCTGAACACGACGTCCGCCGGGCCGTCCCAGGGCTCCATGAGGCAGGCGTGGTAGCGGTAGAAGTCCTTCTTGGCGCCGGACATGCTTTCGTGGCCGGACCAGGGCTCGGGGATCAGCATCATCAGGGCGTGGGGCAGGCTGCGCCCGGTCAGGGTCAGCAGTTCCAGCGCGTTGTCCAGGGCCGCGGAGTCCGAGGCGCCCTCGGCGATGATGGGCAGCAGGCGCTTGATGTCCTCGCCGGGGAAGTGGCGGTTCTGGAACTGGGACTCCCTTGCGCGCATCCAGTTGATGTTGCCGCGCAGGGTGTTGATCTCGCCGTTGTGGGCCAGGTAGCGGAAGGGGTGGGCCAGCTTCCAGCTGGGGAAGGTGTTCGTGGAGAAGCGGCTGTGGCTGATGCACAGGGCGCTCTCGAAGTCCTTGTCGCCCAGGTCGTCGAAATAGGGCCGCACCTGCATGGGGGTGAGCATGCCCTTGTAGACCATGGTCCGCGAGCTGAAGGAGCAGACGTAGTACATGCTCCGTTCGCCCAGGTTGGCGATGCTGGGTTCGCCCGAGCAGCGTTTGCGGATCAAGTACAGCTTGCGCTCGAAGGCGTCCTGGTCCCCGAGGTTGGGGTTGCGGGCCACGAAGACCTGCTCGATGACCGGCTCGCTTTTGAGGGCCGTGGGGCCCAGCATGCTGTTATCGACGGGGACAGTGCGCCAGCCCAGGAGGGTCTGGCCCTCCTCGCGCACGATGCGCTCCCAGAGGGCCTTGATGGTCGCGCTGTCCTGCTTGGAGCGGGGAAGGAAGACCATGCCGGCGCCGTAATGGCCCTTGGCGGGCAGTTCGCCCAGGCCGGCCTGCTTGAAGACTTTGCGCAAAAATGTGTCCGGCAGCTGGGTCAGCACCCCGGCCCCGTCGCCGGTGTTCTCCTCGCAGCCGCAGGCGCCGCGGTGGTTCAGGTGCTCCAGGGCGGTCAGGCCGCGCTGGACAATGGAATGGCTCGGCCGGTTCTTGAGATCGGCCACGAAACTGACCCCGCAGCTGTCCTTGCCCTCGTCAAAGGGATAGAGACCCCCTTCATTGAGGCTGCCTGTGGTTTCAAAAGGCTGGGAATCCAGCATAGTTTCGCGTTCCTTTGCTGTGTTCATGGGGACCAAGCCACCTTGCTCGGGTCCGCGATGCCGGTAAAAAAAAGGGCCCAAAGGGCCCCGGGGAGAGAAAGTATAGTAGAACCTGAACAAATTTGTAAAGTTTCATTGTGGGCGGGGATAGCCTGGAATTCGCCCAAAATGTGCTCAAAAACCGAAACTTTGTGAAAAAAATCACAAAGTCCGGGCCCTCAGGCCAGCAGGGAATCCAGATCCTTCAAACTGTCCGCGACCAATGTTCCCGCTTCCGAGGAACGGCCGGGCATTCCCTTGCGGTCGAGCCACAGCGCCGTCCATCCGGCGGCCTTGGCGCCGGCCACATCCACGTCCAGACGGTCGCCCACATAGGCCAGGGACTCCGCAGGAAGGCCCAGGGCCTTTTCGCTGAGCCGGAAGATGGCGGGGTCCGGCTTGCGCACCTTGACCTCACCGGAAACCACGATGTCCGCGAACAATGGGCTCAAGGAGGTGGCTTCCAGCTTGGCCCGCTGCTGCGGTCCGTCGCCGTTGGTGATCACGGCCAGCTTGAATCGCCGGCCCAAGGAACGCAGGGCCGGAAGGGCGTCGTCAAAGGCGCGCCACTGGCCGCGGTAATACCCGGCATAGGCCTGGTGCAGGCGCTCGGCCTCCTGGAAATCGAGGGGGCTGCCGTATTTTTTGTAGACGGCCTGGATGCGGGCGATGCGCTGCTCGTCGAAGCCCATCTTGTTGTCCAGGAAGCGCTGCAGGTACTCGTCGGCGACATTGCGCCAGTCACGCAGGAATGCGTGGTAGGGCGGCTTGGAGGCCAGGTTGAGGTCGCGTTCATACAGGAGCTGGAGCGCGTCGCGCTCCGCCCCCTCCTGGTCCAGCAGGGTTCCGTCGAGGTCGAAGACTATGGCTTGCAGTGGCATGGGATTCCTCGGGGGACTAGTTTCAGTCCCAGTCGGTCACGGCGCCGAAGCTGGCGGAGCTGACCAGCTTCGCGTACTTCGCCAGCACGCCCTTGGGGTAGCGCGGCGCGGGTGCCTTGAAGCGCTTCTTGCGCAGGGCGAGCTCCGCGGCGCTGACGTGCAGGGTGAGGGAGTTCTTGACCGCGTCGAGGGTGATGCGGTCGCCGTCCTTGACGAGCCCTAAGGGGCCGCCGACGGCCGCCTCCGGGGTCACGTGGCCCACCACCAGGCCGTGGCTTCCGCCGGAGAAGCGTCCATCCGTGATCAGGGCCACGTATTTGCCCAGGCCCTTGCCGGCTATGGCGCTGGTGGGGCTGAGCATCTCGCGCATGCCGGGCCCGCCCTTGGGGCCCTCGTAGCGCACGATGACGACGTCGCCCTTCCGGACCTTGTCCCCCAGGATGGCGGCCAGGGCCAGCTCCTCGCTGTCGAAGCAGCGGGCCGGTCCGCTGTGCGTCTCGCCCTCGTAGCCGCTGATCTTGGCCACCGCGCCCTCCGGCGCCAGGTTGCCGTAAAGGATGCGGAGATGGCCGGTTTTCTTGAGGGGGTCCTTGAGGCCGCGCACGATGTCCTGGTGCTCCGGCAGGCGCTTCACCCCGCGCAGGTTCTCGGCCAGGGTCTTTCCGGTGACGGTCAGGCAGTCCCCGTGGAGCATGCCGGCGTCGAGCATCATTTTCATGATCGGCTCAAGGCCGCCGATCTTGAACAGGTCCGCCATCACGAAGGCGCCGCTGGGCTTGAGGTTGACCAGCCAGGGGGTCTTGTCGCTGAATTTCTGGAAATCGTCCAAGGCCAGCTTCACCCCGATTGCGTCGGCCATGGCCAGCAGGTGCAGGACCGCGTTGGTCGAGCCGCCCAGCACAAGCACCACCCGGATGGCGTTTTCAAAGGCCTTGCGCGTCATGATCTTGCGGGGCGTGATCCCCTTCTTGACCAAGGCCATCACCGCCTTGCCGGCCGCGGCGCAGTCCTTGCCCTTCTCCTTGCTGGCGGCCGGCTGGCTGCTGGAGCCGGGCAGGCTCATGCCCATGGCCTCGATGGCGCTGGCCATGGTGTTGGCCGTGTACATACCGCCGCAGCTGCCCTCGCCCGGGCAGGTGTTGCATTCGATCTCCTTGAATTGCGCGCGGCTGATCTTGCCGTTGCTCACGGCGCCGACGGCCTCGAAGGCGCTGACGATGTCGATGTCGCGGCCGAGCGCCCGCCCTGGCAGGATGGTCCCGCCGTAGGCGAAGACGGCGGGGATGTTGACCCTGGCTATGCCCATCAGGCAGCCCGGCATGTTCTTGTCGCAGCCGCCGATGGCGACCAGGCCGTCGAAGGCCTGGGCCTGGGCCACCACCTCGATGGAGTCGGCGATCACCTCGCGGCTGACGAGGCTGAATTTCATCCCCTCGGTGCCCATGGAAATGCCGTCGCTCACCGTGGGCGCCCCGAAGATGAGCCCCACCCCGCCCGAGCTGTCCACCCCTCCGCGCGCCTTCAGGGCCAGTTCGGCTATGTGCATGTTGCAGGGGGTGATGTCGCTGTAGGTGGAGCACACGCCCACGATGGGTTTCTTGAAGTCCGCGTCCTTGAAGCCCACGGCCCGGAGCATGGCCCGGTTGGGCATGCGCTGGTCGCCTTGGGTGACGCGGGAGGAGCGGAGCGCTTTCATGGAAACCTCGTGGTGGGGATGCCTTAGGGCTGGTCGAAGCGCAGCACCGGCGCGTCCAGGTCCAGGGAAATCAGGGGCGCCTTGCCGTCGCGCATCCAATCGGTCGCGCCGAAGGGATGGAAGCCGTCCGGCGGGGCGCAGCCCGCGGGCAGGCCGCTCAGCAGGACCCGGCGGCCCGGGGGAAAGGGGCCTATGTTAATCTCGCCGTCGCCGCTGCGCAAGCGGGCGTCCACCTCCAGGCCGGACGCCAGGCCCAGCCTCAGGCTTTCGTGGCTGGCCAGCCAGGGGCCGCGCAGGCTCTGCGCGAAACGCACGGCCAGGGCCTTGGGGCCCGGCGCGAACTGCCCGCCGGCGCTGAAGCTGGAGGCGGCCATGTCCTCCCCGGCCCGGGGCAGGCCCTGGCCTCGGAAGATCTCGTCGAGGGTCAAGGGCTGCGAGGGAACGCTGTCGAAGCGCACGGCCAGGTCGCCGCTGACCAGGCTCATGTCCACATCCAGCTCGTTGGTGTCCGGGCGCGGGGGGATGGGAAGGTCGCGGTGCGTGGGTCCCGTGGACTGGCCCGGGGCCGCGGGGCCGGAGAAATGCCGTTCCTCGTAGACCACCCGGCTGAGGCTGAGCCAGGCCAGGGCCGCGCCCGCCAGCGCCAGCAAGACCGGTCCGCGGCGCCAGAACGAGGCGGACGGCTGCCAATGGATGAGCGGGGAAAGGCCCGCGGCCAGGGTCCACAGGGCCGCCCCGCACAGCAGGGTGTCGCTGGGCCAGTGCGCGCCCTGGCTCACGCGCGCAAGGCTCATAGCCGTCCCGAAGGCGAGGGCCAGGGCGGCCACAAGGGCCAGGACCGGGCTTCTGACGCGGCCGGACAAAAGAAAGACGAAGCCCAGAAAATACCAGGCGTTGGCCGCGTGGCCGCTGAGGAAACTGGCGCCCCGGCCGGGGACGCCGAGCTGGAAGGGGCGGTGGAATTCCCAGATGCCGCCGAAGGCCAGCGTCTCCAGCGGCCGCGGCCTGCCGGCCAGGCCCTTGCCCAGGACATTGCACAGCAGCCCCGGGCCCAGCAGCAGGAGCAGGCCCAGGTACAGGCCGGGGCCGCGCCAGGCGCTCAGGCGCGGGGACGTGAAGCTGAGGAGAAATGCGGCCCAGGCGAGGCCGCCGCAGAGGTCCGCGGGCGCCTGGCCCCAGCGGTACAGCGCCTCGCTCCAGGCCCATTGCTGGCCGGGCCAGGGCCGGCCGAGGCCGCTGAAAAAGTAGGTCGCCGCGCGAAGGTCCAGGTCCGTGCGCCGAAACAGCAGCGTCAGCGCCGCGAACAGGATCAGCCCCCCATAAAAGGGGACGAAAGGAAAGGGGGGGCGCCGGGAGAGCGCCGTCTGGGAAGCTTGGGGCATGGAACCTTCCTGTCCGAAAATTCAACGGCGTCCGCGAAGGACGCCGTGATGACGCAGTGGTGGGCGAGGAGGGGCGTGCGGCGCCCTTCGGGCCTTTAGCGAGGCTGGGGCACGCCGCCGGTCTCGATGGGCATATTGTGCTGCTGCCACATGGGCCAGCCGCCGAAGAAGGATCCCACGTCGGTGAATTTCTTGTCGTTCACCAGCTTCTGCGCGACCTTGTTGCTCAGCTGGCAGCCCGCTCCGTGGCAGTAGGTGACGATGTATTTGGCGTGTTTGAGTTTGCGCGCATAGAGCGCGTAGTATTTGTCGAATTCGGCCAGGGGCAGGGGGATGGCGCCGGGGATGTGCCCCTGGTCGTATTCGCTCTTCGAGCGGGCGTCGCAGAAGAGGGCCTTTTTGCCCGTCCACATCGCCAGGGCCTCGTCCCAATGGTAGTGCTTCCAGCCTTTGGCCCAGTCCGGGATGGCGATGGAGTCGTAGTCCTGCACCGCCTGCGGCTGCTGTATGACCACCGGCGCGCCCGGGCTCATGCCGGCTCCCACGGCCGAACCTGGTATGGGCATGGGCTGCGGCGCGCCGGGCTGGCCCGGGGACATGGAATTGGGGTTGCCCTGGGCCTGCGCGTCCTGGGCCTGGCCCGCCTGGTACTGGCTGGGGCTGACGCCGTAGGCCGTGAGGCCGGCGGAAATGCCGGAGGCCAGGATGAAAAGGAGAGCCTTGCGCATGGTGTTGCCTCCCTGGTGGGCGATCGTGCGGTGGGATAAGGACGGAGATTGTAGCGCAGGCCCGGCCCGTTTTCAAAGGCCTAGGATGGCGCCCGTTTTCAGGCCAGGGAGCGCCCGCCGTCCACGGTGAGCTCCGTGCCGGTGACGAAATCGCTCCCGGCCAGGTACACGACGGCCCGCGCGATCTCCTCGGGGCCTCCCAGGCGTTTGAGCAGGCTGCGCTTGAGGCTGGCGCGGCGCTGGGCCGCGCTGTGGACGTCCGGCATCAGCATCGGCCCGGGGGACACGCTGTTGACCAGGACCCAGGGCGCCAGGGCCGCCGCGCTGAGGCGCGTCAATTGCAGGAGGCCGGCCTTGCTGAGGCTGTAGGGCAAGGCGCCGGGCCAGGCCAGGCGCCCGCCCACGTCGGTGATGTTGATGATGCGTCCCTGCCGGCGTTTCCGAAGCAGGGGGACGCCGATGGCCTGGGTCAGCAGGGCGGGCGCCCTCAGGTTCACGGCATAGGGCAGGTCGAAATCCGGGGCCTGGGCGCGCTCCAGGGTCACCCGCGGGAAGATGGAGGCGTTGTTCACCAGGATCTGGCAGCCCAGGCGGTGGCCCAGCACCTTGCGCCCGAGCGTCAGCGCCTGCCCCGCCTTGGACAGGTCGGCCTTGTGCAGGCTGCAGTCCACACCCAGGGCGCGGATCTCGGCGGCCGTCTCCCGGGCCTCGGAAACGGAGCGTCCGTAATGCAGGGCGATGGCGCAGCCCTGCCCCGCCAGGGCCAGGGATATGGCCCTGCCGATGCGGTGCGCACCGCCCGTGACCAGTGCTCGCTTGCCTTTGAGGTCCATGTCAGAGCCTGAGTTTCTTGAAGACGCGTTCCGGCACAGCGCGGATGAGCGCCATGACGGGGGCCCAGAAAAAGGGCAGATAGACGACGTCCTTGCGCCGGTCCACCGCCGCCACGATGCCGGCTGCGACCTTTTCGGCGCTGGCGAACAGGGGCCCTTTTTTCAGGGCCGCGGTCATGGGCGTGTCGACGAAGCCGGGCTTGATGGTCAGGACCTGGACCCCGCTGAAGTGCAGGCGATTGCGCAGGCCCTGGGTGAAGGCGCTGACAGCGGCCTTGGCCGTCCCGTACACGTAGTTGCTCTGGCGCCCCCGTTCGCCGGCCACAGAACTGATGACCGCCAGGCAGCCGGAGCGCTGGGCCTCCAGGCGGTTGGCCAGCAGGGTGCAAAGGCCGATGACGCTGAGGGCGTTGGTGGAGAGCTGCTCCATGGTCTCCGGAACGCTCGCTTCGCAGGCCTTCTGGTCCCCCAGGGTGCCGTGGGCGATGAGGGCCAGGTCAAGCCCCCCCAGGGACCGCTGCGCCGCGTCGAGCACGGCCTCGTGGGTTTCGAGCCGGCGGGCGTCGAAGACCGCGAAGCCGGCCACCTGGCCTCCGCGCAGCTCCAAGTCCGCGGCCAGGGCCTGGAGGCGCTCGGGGCTGCGCCCCAGCAGGTACAGCCGATCGCCGCGGCCGGCCAGGATGCGGGCCACCGCCTCGGCGATGGCAGAATTGGCCCCGATCAAGAGCGTTTTCTTCATTCAGTCCAGTCCAAGCCGCCTGGATTGCAGCGAGGCGAAGCGGCCTTTCGCCCCGTTTTTTTCACGGACTTGCTGGAATTCCTGCCAGCGCGGATACATGCGCTTGAAGGCCTTCTCGCCCAGGCGCGCGTCCTTGGCGAGGTAGACCCGGCCCCCCAGGTCCAGGACCCGGGCGTCGAGTTCATCGAGGAAACGGAACAGGCCCGGCGCCACCTTGTAGTCGAGGGCGAGGGTGTAGCCGGCCATGGGGAAGGACAGGGGGTTGGCGTTGGCCGCTCCCATCACCTTGAGCACGCCCAGGAAGGAGCCCAGGCCCGACGCCGAGATGGCCTCCAGCAGCCCGCGCAGGCCCTTGGGCCCGGCGGCGGCGGGGATCACGAATTGGTGCTGGGCGAAGCCGGTCTTTCCGTACAGGCGGTTCCAATGCGCTATCTTGTCGAGCGGGTAGAAGAAGGACTCGTAATGGACCCGGGAGCTCCGCTCGCGGCGCAGCACGTGGTGGTAGAGGAAGGCGTTGAGGATCCGGTTCGTCAGCGGCGTCACCGGGGACCAGGGCGGCACCACCGGGACGCTGAAGCGGGGACGGGGATGCGGCGCCAGCGGCCCCACCGGCGCGAAGTCGCCTACGTCGAGCACGGAACGGCCCAGGGCCTTGCCCCGGCTCAGGCAGTCGATCCAGGCGACGGAAAAGGGAAGCGAGCGCGTGTCCTCGAAACGCTCCAGAAGCTCGTCCAGGCCGCCGGCCTTATAGGTGGTCTGGGAGATGAGGGCGCTGGACACAGGGCGCAGCCTGAGCCGCGCCCGCAGGATGACGCCGGTGAGGCCCATGCCGCCGCAACTGGCGTGGAAGAGCTCGGGGTTTTCCGCGCGGGAACAGCGCTGGACCGCGCCGTCAGCGCCCATCAGGTCCAGGCTCTCTACGGATTCGCTGAAGCAGCCTGCGGAGTGGTGGTTCTTGCCGTGGACGTCCGCGGCGATCGCCCCCCCGACGCTGACGTACTTCGTACCCGGCGTGACCGCCGGGAACCAGCCCCGCGGCACGAAAACGTTCAGGATCTCGTCCAGGCTGACGCCGGCCTGGCAGTCCAGGACGCCGGTCCCGGGATCGAAGCCCAGGAGCAGGTCCAGGCGGCCCGACTGCAGCACCCTGGGGGCCAGGGCGCTGTCCCCGTAGCTGCGCCCCATGCCCTGGGCGATCAGGGATCCGCCCGCGCGCAACCGGGCCCGGACCCCCTCGGAGTCCTGGGGCCTGGAAAGTTCCGCGTCGACGATGGGGTGGCGGCCCCAGCCTTCAATCAGCATGGGTCCATGATCCTCCGGCGGGCGGCGCCTTGGCAAGCTTTTCAAGAGCGGCGTTTTTGTCCTTGAAAAAATAATCAGTAATACGGTATATCTGTTTACTGATAGTTTGCGTAAAGCAATCAGGGGCGGAAACCAGGGGCCCGGAGGACGCCGTGACCGCAGTGAAAAAAACCCCCTATGAAGACGACGACCCCGCGGTCGTCCTGCTGGGCAGCGCCAGCTTTCTGCTGAACAAATCGGCCATCCGCCTGAGGGAGCGCCTGGACCTGGCGCTGAACCCCCTGGGCCTGACGGGCAAGCTGCTGTCGGTCCTGAAGATCCTCAACGCGGAGGGCGCCCACACCCAGAACGAGCTCGGGTACCTCGGCTGCATCGACCGCAGCAGCGCGGTGGTCTTCATCGACGCCCTCGAAAAACAGGGCCTCGTCGAGCGCCGCCGCAAGCCGGGCGACCGCCGCGCCCATGTGGTGTCCCTGACCGAAAAGGGGCGGCGCACCCTGCCCAAGGCGAAAACCGTCGAGGCCAGGGTCCAGCGGGCCTATCTCGCCTGCTTTGAGGGCCCCGAACGGCGCGTGCTTCTCGAGCTCTTGAGCAAATTGGTGTTGGCCCACAAAAAAGGATTCATATGCGACTGATCCCGATCGCCGCCGCCTTAGGCCTGGCGGCCCTGTGCGTTCCGGCCTGGGCCGCGCTCGGGGACGCCCCCGAGGCCGCGGATCTCTCCGCGGCGCCCTCGGACGGGGCCGCCTTGGGCCTGGACCAGGCACTGCAGGAGGGGCTGGAGCGCTCCCCCTCCTACCGCGCCTCCGAAGCCACGGCGTCCGAAAAGGAATGGGGCCGCCTGGAGGCCTTCTCCGCCTTCCTGCCGAGCGTCAGCCTCGACGGAACCCGCTTTCTGCAGGACAAGTACCAGGTCCTGCCGGTCAGCTTCGGCCCATTGGTGGGGGCCTTCCCGGAGGTCAACCCCTACGCCCAGTACGGCTTCAGCGCGAGATGGACCCTTTTTGACGGATGGGCCGGCGTCAACACCCTGCGGGCCGCCGATTCGGCATCCGCGGCCGCGGAGGCCGACCGCGACTGGGCCGAATTCCAGCTCAGGCAGGATATACGCCTGAAGTTTTACCGGGCCTTGGCCGCCGTGAAGCTGGTTTCCTTGGCGGACGAAAACGTCAAAACGCTCAAGGACCATCTGCGGATCGTGAAGGACCTGCTGTCCAACGGCCGGGCCACCCGCTTCGACCTGCTGCGCGTCGAGGTGCAGCTGGACGACGCCCGCACCGGGCAATTGGACGCCCAGGACAAGGTGGACATGGCGCGCAGGAGCCTGTCCCTGGCCATGGGCGAGGCCAACGACCACAGGCCCCTGGCCGGGGCTCTGCCGCAGCCCGGGGAGGCCCCCCCCGAAACGGTCCCGATCGACGACAAGCCGGATGTGCGCTCCAAACTCCTGGAGGCCGACGCCGCCCAGCAGGCCAGCCTCGCGGCCGCGGGCCAGTGGGCCCCCAAGCTGTCCGTCATCGGCGACTACCAGTGGTATTACAACGGGTACAACGGCGCCAACGAGATGGATCCCGGGGATACGGCGGCCCACGGGACCAACTACGACCTGGGGCTGGAAGCGAGTTGGGAACTCTTCAACGGGGGCGGCAGCCTGGCCCGCCAGCGCGAGGCGTCCCGCAAAGCCGACGAAGCCGGGGCGGCGGCCGAACAGGCCCGCCTGCAGGCCTCCTACGACCGCGCCTATTGGAAACGCCGCCTGGCCTACAGCGCCCAGCTGTACCAGGCCAAGCTGGCCGAGGTGGACAAGGCCGCCGAAAGCGTGCGGCTGGCCGACCTGGGCCTGAAGGCGGGCACCCGCACGACCACCGAAGTCTTGGACGCCGAACTGGATTCCTTCTCCGCCGCCGCCGCGGTGGTGTCGGCCCAGATGGACGCCGCCGAAGCGCTTATCAACCTCGAATCAGCCCTAGGAACCGGAGACCAGCCATGAGCAAAAAAAACAGCCTTCTGCTCCTTTTTGCCTGCGTGGCTTTGACGGGGCTGGGGGTGTTCGTCTACAACCAGATGACCTGGGAGAGCACGGACGACGCCTATGTCCAGGCCCACGTCCTGATGCTCGCCCCGCGCGTCGGGGGCACCGTGTCCAAGGTGCTCGTCGACGAGAACGAGCCGGTCAAAGCGGGCCAGCTCCTGGTGGAATTCGAGGGCCAGGACTACGCCACGGCCTTCGACCAGGCCCAGGCGGACGTCGCCTCCCTGCAGGCCGACGCGGCCCAGGCCAAGCTCGATTTCGACCGCGCCTCCAAGCTGATCAAGGAGGGCGTGGTGACCCGCCAGGAATACGACCAGGCCCGCTCCAAGTCGGAGGGGCTCGATGAGCGCCTGAAGGCCGCCGTGTTCAAGGCCAAGCAGGCCGGGCTGAACCTCAGCTACACCAACCTGATCGCGCCGGAGGACGGCGTCATCGCCAAGCGCGCGGTCGAGCCGGGCATGGTGGTGCCCGCGGGGCAGCCCTTGCTGGGCTTCGTCGCCAGCGACGACCGCTGGGTCACGGCCAATTTCAAGGAGACCCAGCTCAGCCTGATCCGCCCCGGCCGCTACACAGAGGTCACCGTGGACGCCGTCCCGGGCCGCGTGTTCAAGGGAGAGGTCGACAGCCTCAGCTCCGGCACGGGCAGCATCTTCACCCTGCTGCCTCCGGACAACTCCACGGGCAACTTCACCAAGGTGGTCCAGCGCGTGCCCGTGAAGATCAAGCTCGACGGCCTCACCGGCGGCGACATCGCCCTCCTCCAGGCCGGCCTCTCGGCCGTGGTCTCGGTGCGCGTCCGGTGACGAACCGCATCCCACGCGAGGCCTTGCTTCTCATCGCAACGGCGGGCCTCGCTTCCTTGCTGGAGATCGTCGACACCAGCATCGTCAACGTCGCGGTGCCCACCATGATGGGCAACCTGGGGGTGACGCTCGACGAGATCAGCTGGGTGGTCACGGGCTACATCATCGCCAACGCCATCATCCTGCCGCTGGCCGGATGGCTGGCCGTGCGCATCGGCCGCCGCCGCTACTACGTGGGCTGCATCATGCTGTTCACCGCCGCCAGCGTGGCCTGCGGCTTCGCGCCGAGCCTGCTGGTCTTGGTGCTGTGCCGCGTGGTCCAGGGCCTGGCCGGCGGAGCCCTGCTGCCCACCTCCCAGGCCCTGATCCAGGAGGCCCTGCCGCCGGAGCAGGCCGGCATGGCCAGCGCGCTCTACGGCATGGTGGTCATCATGGGACCCACCATCGGCCCGCCCCTGGGCGGTTTCCTGACCGACCACTACGGCTGGCGCAGCATCTTCAACATCAACGTGCCCTTGGGCATTTTGGCGACGGTCATGGCCCTGGCCTTCGTGCGCAACCACGAACTGACCGAAAAGGAGCTCCTGGACGACCCCCGTAAGCACCCCATCGATTTCACGGGCCTGGCCTTCCTGGTCGGCTGCATCGGCTTCCTGCAGTTCGTGCTGGAACGCGGCCAGGCCGACGACTGGTTCGACTCCAACGCGATCCGCGTCTGCTCCTTCCTGGCGGTTTTCAGCCTGATCGGATTCATCTGGTGGGAGCTGCGCACCGCCTATCCCATCGTGGCCCTGCGCCTGTTCAAGATCCCAAACCTGCGCTACGGCGCCATCATGATGGGCGCGCTGGGCTTCATCCTCTATGGCCTCATCTTTTTCGTGCCCATTTTTTGCTCGGTCTCCCTGGGGCTCACCGCCACCCAGACGGGAGAGCTGTTCATCCCCGGCGCCCTCATGTCCGGCCTGCTGATGCCCGTGGTGGGCTCGCAATTGCGCAAGCATGACGCCCGAATTTTCGTGACCATCGGCCTGCTCTTTGTCTGCACCTGCCTGGTCATGATGGCCTATTCCTCGCCGCAGACCGGTGCGGACGACTTTTTCTGGCCCCTGCTGGTGCGCGGCTGCGCCATGGCCCTCATGTTCGTGCCCCTCAACACCGCCGTGCTGGGGAGCTTCCAGGGCACCCAACTGGGGCAGGTGGCCGGCATCACGAACCTGTTCCGCCAGTTGGGCGGCAGCCTGGGCATCGCCATCCTCTCGACGCTCTTCACACGTTCCACCCGCGACGCCTACGGCCAGCTGGTGGGGAAGGTGAGCAACCTGAACCCGGCGCTCCACTACGGCAGCTATCGGGTCCAGAGCATGGCCATGGAGATGGGTATGGGGACCCCGGCGCACATCGCCGCCCAGTTCGACTACTACCGGCTGCAGCGCCAGGCCTTCGTGATCGGCTTCGACCATATGATGTGGGTGATGGCCATCTTCTTCATGCTGGCGCTGGTGCCGCTGTACTTCCTCAAGCCCCTGCCCTTCCAAAAGGGCGCCTCCATGGACATGCATTGATCCCGGCCTAGGGCTTCCTGATGCCATTGTTTACGTTCGATCGCGGCCTTTCGTGGCAGAATGGCCGCGATTTTTTTTGGCCGGCAACAACATCAACGGAGACGGACCATGCCCATACAAACCCAGACCGTGCGTTTCGGCCCCGACCTGAAGTACAGCGGCCTCTTGGCGACCCCCTTCCACCCCGTCGAAGCCCGGCCCCTGCCCGCGGTGCTGCTCATCCAGGAGGCCTGGGGCGTGGACGGCCACATCCAGGACCTGGCCCATCGCTTCGCCGGCGCCGGCTACGTGGTGCTGGCCCCGGACCTTTTCGCGGAAGGCGGGGTCCGGCGCAAGGGCCTGGAGCCCGACCGCGTGGAGGAGGCCAAGAACTTCATGGACAGCCTGCCCAGCGGCGCCTGGATGGATCCGGAACGCCGCAAACAGGCCCTCGACGCGACGGAAGCGGCCAAGGCCGCGCGCGTGAGCGGGACCATGGACACGATCTTCGGCGGCATCCAGAAGGACCGGGATTTCCACATCGCGGCGATCGAATCCGCGGCGGCCTGGCTGCGCAAGGACAACGAGGCCACCCGGGGGGGCCTCCTCGCCAGCGTAGGATTCTGCATGGGGGGGAGTTTGTCCGGCCAGTTGGCCGCGCGCGATCCCGCCCTCGCAGGGGCCGTGATCTTCTACGGGCAGGCGCCCGAGCCGGGCCAGGCGGCATCCCTGGCCTGCCCGGTGCTGGGCCTATACGGTGAAAACGATCCCCGCACAAACGCCAGCGTGGCTCCCTTCGAAGGCGCCATGCGCGCTGCGGGTAAGGACGTGGAGATCCACATGCTGACCGGGGCCGGGCACGCCTTCCTCAACGACACGCGGCCGAGCTTCCACGCCGCGGCCGCGCGCGAGGCCACGGCCCGGACCCTGGGTTTCTTGAACAAAGTGCTGGGCTAGCGTCAGAAATAGAAGCGGCCGCCCAGGTCCAGTCCGGTCCCGAATCCCAAGCCGTTGATCAGGTTCAGGCTGGGAACGACTTCCACGTAGAGCTCCCAGGGCGTGCGGGGGAAGAGCCAGTCCACCCCGATTTTGGCCCTCGCCCCTGCATAGGCGAAGTAGCCCAGATTGGCGTATCCGCCAACTCCGTAGTACAGCGGGACGGCCCAGTTGTTGAAAACCTTATAGTTGTGCCAGAGATAGTCCGCGCCCACGGAAACATCCCCGCTGCCGCCGCCAAGTTCCATGTCCACGGCGCGGTAGGCGTTCATCCAATACTTCCCACTGAGTGAAACATTGCCCAGGAAGCCGGGCCACAGGCCTCCTCCCAGCTCTAAACCCACGCCAAAGGGGTTTTGGGTGGTCGGTCCGGCTTGGAGCCTGGATGTTGCGCTAAGGCTCAGCGCAAAAGCTAGGAGCAGGATCACGGTCCGTTGGATGTGGGTCATGGAATCCTCCCAAAAAGGACGTTTATAGGCCTATTTTAAGAGCCGCGCCCCTCCTTGGCCAGAAAATAAAAGCCCGGAATCATAGGCAGAAAGGTTTAGGAATGAACGATTGCTTATTTTTTAGTTACAAAATATATTACATATTTACAATATTTATTAATAAAATAATGATCAATTTAATTTGTAAGTAATTATTTAGAAATATTTTATTACATTTATCTTGCTCTTTTTTGTCCTGCAGCGCATAGTTCAACCAGGCCCTTCTAAGGAGAAAACATGACAAAAAACATCACGAACAAGATCAAGAAGGATCAACGAGGCTTCACGCTCGTGGAACTCATGATCGTGGTCGCCATCATCGGCATTCTCGCCGCCGTGGCCATCCCGAAGTTCGCCCAGATGCTGGAAAAGTCGCGTGAAGGCGCCACCAAAGGCAACATCGGCGCCCTCAAGTCCGCGGTTTCCAACTACTACGCGGACCAGCAAGGCAACTACCCGCAAACCCAGCTGGACACCAGCACCTGGTACTCCGGGCCTGTGGGTTCGAAGAGCAGCTACCCCGGTTTCATTCCCCAGTACATGGACATGGTCCCTGCGGTGAAGGTGACGGCCCAGAACACGGTCAACACCGTTTACCAGACCGGCGGTCCTGGCGTGGGAAGCAGCGCGTCAGCGGTCACCACCGGTATCTGGAGCAGCCCGGCCTTTGCCACGGATTCCACGGGCTTCGGCTGGAAGTACGACAACACCAGCGGCGAGATGTGGGTGAACAGCAGGCTCCTGGACATGAGCAGCAACTCCTATACTATCTACGGCTACCAGTAGGATTTTCTGAGACCTGGCAAAGCTAAAAAGGGGCCCTCTAAACAGGAGGGCCCCTTTTTTTGGGCGCGGTACCCTCAGTCAGTTTAATTGTATCTGATTATTTCTAATTTGTTTCTAAACATTACAAATATGCCCTTGCGTTGGGACAGAAGCCGCATACCTGACATTTTACTTGACGCACAAGTTTTCAATCCCTATAGTCTGATCAGGAACTTATCCTACCTGGAGGGAGGTGAAAATAATGACTAAAAAGCAGAACGGTTTCACGCTCGTGGAACTCATGATCGTGGTCGCCATCATCGGCATTCTCGCGGCGGTGGCTATCCCGAAGTTCGCTCAGATGTTGGAGAAGTCGCGTGAAGGCGCAACCAAAGGTAACATTGGCGCCCTCAAGTCGGCGGTTTCCAACTACTACGCGGATCAGCAGGGCAACTACCCGCAGACCGACCTGGACACCAGCACCTGGTACTCCGGGCCCACCGGTTCGCAGAGCAGCTACCCTGGCTTCGTTCCCCAGTACATGGACCTGGTCCCTGCGGTGAAGGTGACGGCTCAGAACACCATCAACACCGTCTACCAGACCGGCGGTCCTGGTGTGGGCAGCAGCGCGGCTGCGGTCACCACCGGTATTTGGAGCAGCCCGGCCTTTGCCACGGATTCAACGGGCTTCGGCTGGAAGTACGACAACACCAGCGGCGAGCTGTGGGTGAACAGCGCGCTCCTGGACATGAGCAGCAACTCGTACACCATCTACGGTTACCAGTAGGCGCTAAACCCGCTTGCGGGAACTGTATAAGGTACGATGTTTAAGGAAGGCGCCCCCGCCGATCGGCGGGGGCGTCTTTTTTTGCGCCGGTCCTTCCTTGTCCGGGGCCCTTGCCGGGGGAATACTGGGATGGCCCTCGCGCGGCTGAGGATCGCGGCCAATCCGGCCTTTTTGCCCCGGCCCGGATCATTTCAAGGACAGCACTGGGCAATAGTTTCCGATCAGGGTCCTTTGCCACCAGGCGCCGCTGGCCCGGTGGGTGGCCGGGTCCGCGAATCGATAATCGTAGAGCAGGGCCCGCAGGTAGCGTGGAGGATGGGCGGGGAAGGGATTGTAGGACAGCAATCCCAGGACATCCGGCGAACCCTGGAGCAGGCGCAGGCAAAGGCTGTCGAACCAGGGGTTGTCCTGGCGGCTTCCAAGGGCAGCGAACCACAGCTGCCAGTCCAGCCTGGGTTGATAGGGCGCTGCCAGGCCCGGGCGCCGCAGGGGATCGCCGGGCTTCCACGCGAAACCGTATTCCTTCCAGTCGGAACCGTCATCGCTGCCCTCCAGGATGATCTCGTGCCGCGCGGTGGTCATGACGGCGAAGAGGCCGTAGGTGTTGACGCTGCGGAAGGGACTGGCACCGGCTTCCAGGCTTGCCAGCCAGTCAGGCCAGGCCGGGGCCAGCCCCAATTGCCCCAGAAAGGGCGGCAGGCTGAGGAGGCCCAGGAAGGCGGCAAGGACCCATGCCAGCGCGGCGCGCGCGACCCCCGGTCCGGGCTTGGGGCTGGACAGGCGGGCCCGCATCCAGCGCGGCCAGTCGCGGTCCCCCAGCAGGGGCAGGCACAGCGCCACGGTCAGCAGGTTGAAAAAGCAGTAGTTGCCGGTGGCCGCGATCACCAGCATCAGGCCGCTGATCGCAGCGAAGGCCGCCCTGCGGGTGGAGGGAAGCACGATCAGGAGGGGCGCCCCCAGTTCCACGGCGAAGACCAGCAGACAGGATGCGCGCTGGAACCAATCGGGGAGGAGGCTGGCATACCAGCTCGTCCACAGGGGCAGCGGCTGGGTCCAATAGTGGAAGCTGAGCGCGCTCAGATCCCTCCAATGCGGGTCGCCGCTGGCGAGCTTGACCACGCCCGAAGCGAAGACCAGGCGGAAGAGCAGTCCATACAGCAGCCAGCGCGCCGCCCTGGGCGGGTCGGGGTCCCGGGCCAGCCTGGAACGCGTCCCCGGCGGAGCCAAGAGCGTGGCGATGAGGCCGGCCTCCAGCAGCAGGTTGTCCCACTGGAAGCCCATGAAGTCCTGGCCGTCGGTGACCACGGACAAGTACAGCAGCCACAGCAGGACCAGGCAGGGCAGGGGGGCCAGCCCGAACATCAACAGCACCGACACGAGGGCGCCCAGGGCGGCCAGCGACTCGAGCGGGGGATCGGCGGGATCCAGCCAGCTGAGGGTCGGAAAGGCCCACAGTTTGGAGTCCGGCATCTGGGCCGCCACCGCGTGGAGCGCGCCGGACAAGGGAAGTATGCCGTCGGCTCCCGCCAGGCCCCTGGCCTGGACGAGAAACGAGACAAAGGCGATGCAATAGACCAGGCCGAGCAGGCGCAGGAAAAGCCAGCTCGAGATGCGATGGCCGACGAGGACCTGTTCGGGGGGCATGCGATGGATTCCAAGGAAGGCGTCGATCCGGGTGACGCCCCGATTCTACTCTTCGACGGGCACTGCGGACTATGCAATGCCTTCGTGGATTTTGTCCTGCGCAGGGACAAGAAAAAAACCTTCCTGTTCGCCCCCCTGCAGTCCCCGCAAGGCCTGCGCCTGCGTGGATCGCTGGGCGTCCCGGACCGAGTCGACTCCATCATCCTGGTCGAGGGGGGGCTGGCCTATGTCCGGTCGGCGGCGGCCCTGAGGGTCGCCCGCCGCCTGCCATGGCCCTGGCCCGCGTTTTGGGTCCTCGTGGCCCTGCCCAGGGGCCTGCGCGACGCGGTGTACGACGCGATCGCGAGGAGGCGTTACGCCTGGTTCGGGAGGCGCGAACGGTGCCGCGTGCCCAATGAGGAGGAACGCCGCAGGTTTTTGGACGATTGAGTTATGTCGATCTCGTTTTGGCTGGGAAAAGCTTGCGGTTCGTACGGATATTCTTGGGGGGACAAAAAAAATTACGCGCCAGGCCAAGGCTCTCCGCCCTATTTAGGGCCTTGGTCTGACGCGTATCACTCTGCCTCCAGGCGGCGAGGCGGCGGAACTTTAGTTCTTTTCGGTGACCAAGCGCAAGCCCAGGACGCTGAGGATCACGATGCCCAGAATCACGATCGCGGGAGCCACGAAGGAATGCATGTCTTTCTCCTTGAGGGGGTTTTTCTGACGGGCTCAGCATAACGCAAAGGACTAAAAATACTTATGACCGGGGATGGCCCCCGACCTGATTTTGGTCATGTTACATTTTTACGGAAAAACAACGGGTCCCGGAGGCCCAGCCTCAGGGATGGCGCCTCCACAGGGGGCCCTGGCCATGGAGCACGTTCAGCTGCTGCAGCACATCCAGGTCCTCCATATTCTGGACCCCGCAGGCTATGGCCCGCGCGCCCAGGCTCTCCACGATCCTGAGGAGGCGGCGGACGGAATTTTCCTTGAACGGATCCGCGGCGACGCCGCGGAACCAGCCACGCCCGACCTTGACCCAGCCCGCCTCCAGCAGCAGCAGGGCCGACATGGTGTTCTGCAGGAGGTCGGTGTCGTGCAGAACGGGGCGTATGCCCGCCTCCAGCAGCGAGCGGAGCAGGGGCGTGAGCGGCATGGCGAGCGGCGCGCGCGCCAGATCGCGGATTTCCAGGCTCACCAGCGAGGGGTCGAGTCCGCGGGGGAGCTGTTCGAGCAGCTCCCCGGCCTCCACACCGATCAGGTCCGTGCAATGCAGGCGGATATGGCATTCCAGGCCCTTCGGAATCCGGGCCGCGGCCAGCGCGCAGTGCCGGAACGCGTGCAGGGCCCGGGGGGCCCGGGCGGGATTTCCCCTCCTGGACGTTTCGGCGTCGGGCAGGGATTGGCACAGGAATTCGTAGCCCGTGACCGCGCCGTCGGTGATCCGGAAGAAGGGCCGCATCAGGATCTTCGCCTCGGCGGTCTCGGGAGTGGCCGGTCCCGCCTCGAAGAAGTCCAGGGAGACCTGGTTCTTGCCGCCCTGCTTGCTCGCGGTCAGCGCCTGGTCCGCGTTGGCCAGCAGGTCGTGCGCGGTCTCCACGCCGGAGGTCTGGCGGGCGACGCCGACGCTCACCGTGATGTTGAAGCCGCCGGAGGGGGAGGGCACCGGCTTCTCGTCGACGGAGCGCCGCACGCGTTCCGCGATCTCCGCGGCTTCGGCCCTGCTGGTTTCCGGGAGCAGGACCATGAATTCGTCGCCGCCCACGCGGCCGGCGATGTCGGCCGGGCGGAGGGCCCCCCGCAGGCGCCGGGTCACCTCCAGCAGGGCCAGGTCGCCCTGGTCGTGTCCCATCCGGTCGTTGATCTGCTTGAAGTTGTCTATATCCAGCAGCAGCACGGCGTTGGCCGCGTCCCGGTACCGCGGGCGCGACGCCTCGCGTGCCAGCCTTTCGTCGAAACCGCGGCGGTTGTACAGGCCGGTCAGCGGGTCGATGCGCGCGAGCTCCTGGAGCCGGCTGTTGAACTCGCCCAGCTCCTTGGCGGAGCTGGAAACCTGGCGGAGTATGCCTTGGCGGACGATGGCGTTGCTGACGGATTGCCAGATCCTGCGGGGGCCGGCCTCGCCCTTGACGAGATAGTCCTGGGCGCCGGCGCGCACGGCCTGCATGCAGGTGTCGCGGTCGTCCATGCCCGTCATGACGACGAAGGCGCTGTCCGGCGATGCTTGCTTCAATTTGAGGAAAGTTTGCAGGCCTTCGTTGTCGGGCAGATTGAGGTCCGAAATAACGACATGGAAGCTGGTGCGCTTCAGCGCGTCGAGCGCGTCCGCCAGCCGTGTGACCGTGGTGAGGTCGATGTGGGGATGGCCATAATCCTTCAGGCAGGCTTGGACCAGGGCCAAGTCCGCGGAATTGTCCTCAACCAGGAGTACTCGAATTGACGCGGTGAGCGATGTCATGGCAGCCTCCGAGCGCCGCGCGCACATCCGCTTTGAGCTCCCGCCATCTCAAAGCGGCCTAACTAAAAGCTTAGACCTGATATTTTTTTTGTCAAATTTAATTTAATAATTTTGGTAAAAATATTCGAAGGAAGTCCGCGCGATTATTTTTTCCGATTATTTGTAATTGAATGTTCCCACAGATTAATAGTTTCTAAATACGGAACTATTTTTATTTTTATTCACTGAAATGACGTTTCGTTTCCTAGATTTTTGTTGACCATGGTGGCGATTCTTTTTGATAATCCAAAAAGAGATCTTCCCGGCCTAATAAGACGACCACCTGTTTGACCGTTAGTAATTACTATAATCCGCTACACAGCCGTCGGTGCCCCGGGCGGCGCAATTGGACCTCAAGCAATTCTGCCATTCAGGGGTTTCTATGCCCGCGCCAACTAGGATTTTGCTTGTCGAAGACAATCCGTCGGACCGCGACTTCCTGAACGCCTGCCTCAGCACGGGCGCCCACGAGGTTGAACTCGATTTCGCAGCCAGGCTGACCGAGGCCAGCACACGCCTCAAGGACCGGCGCTACGAACTGGTGATCGCGGACCTGAACCTCCCGGACGGGGAGGGGCTGGACACTTTCTTCAAGGTCAAGGAGCTGGCCGAGGACGCGGCCATTGTGGTCATGACCGGGATGGACGACGCCCAGCTGGCCTCCCGGGCCGTGCTGGCCGGGGCCCAGGACTATCTGGTTAAGGGCGAGATGGACCCGGAACGCGTATGGCGCGCCCTTTTTAACGCGCTCTTCAGGCACGACCAGTTCCAGCGCGTGTCGCATGTGGCCCAGGACCTCCGCAAAAAAAACAGCAGCCTTCGAGAGCTGGCCTACGTCGATTCCATGACGGGCCTGCTCAACCGCCATGGCCTGGCCAAGACGCTCGCCAGCGCCGCGAGCCTGGGCCCCCGCACCGCGGTGACGCACGCCCTGGTGGTGGACGTGGACGATTTCCAGAACGTGAACGAGCTCTTCGGCTACCACCAGGGCGACCTCGCGCTGAAGGAGATCGGCCGAAGGCTGCGCGCCAACTTGGGGCCCTCCGACATCGGCGGCAGGGTGGGAGGCGACGAGTTCCTGCTGCTCCTGGCCGGCGTCGATACGCCCACCGCCATCGCGCGGGCCGACAGGATCCGGGTCAGCGTGCGCGACGCGGCCTTGGGGGTCTCCGGTGCCGCCTTCGGGGTGACCGTGAGCGTCGGAGTCGCGGCGCTGGGCAAGGGGCCCTTCACCGTGGAGCGGCTGCTCGAGCTGACGGAAGGCGGGCTCAAGGCCGGCAAGGGCGGGGGGAAGAACCGGGTCTGCTTTGACGGCGGACCCGTGTCCGTCGGGCCCCTGTCCGGGCAGGCCTCCTCCCTGGCCCGCGTGCCCTTCTACGAGATCGGCAGCGGCTGTCTCGCCGGCTACCAGTTCATGGTTCCCGGGGAGCTCGGCCGCGCCGACGAACGGACCCTGACCGTCGACAACGTCCGCGCCCTGGTGCGGACCGCCGCCGAGACCGGCGAGGGCCTCGAATGCCACGTGCGGATTTCCCTGATCCAGCTTATGCGCCTGCTTCCCGAGCACCTGGCCATGGCCCCCGAGATCGACCCCCGCCTTTTCCGCTTGAGCATCCCCATGGTTCCCATGAGCCCCATCCCGGCGGGCCTGCTGGCCTCGGTCCGCCGCATGAGGGCGGCCGGATGGCGCATCGGCCTGCATGGACTGGATCTGGGTCCCCATGTCTGGGCCAACCTCATCCTTCTGGAGCCGAGCGTGGTCAGCCTGGACCCGGGCCTGGTTTCGGGGGTCTCCGGCAACGCGGAACGCGAGCGCGGTTTGACCAGGCTATGCCACGTCCTTTCCGGCCTCGGCGCGCAGGTGGTCGCCGACGGAGTCGGCACTGAAGAGGACTTCAAACTGCTTGATCAGCTCGGGGTCAGCTTCGGAAGCGGACCCCTATGGAAGGAGAAGAGGCCATGAGCACGGTGAAGACGGCGAAAGCGGCCACCTTGGAACCGGTGCGCCGCGGAAGCAGCAACGGCAACGGCCACCGCAACGTCCACGGCAACGGCAACGGCAACGGGAAGGAGCACCAGCACGGGAGCGACACCGGGCAGCTTCCCACGGACATGGAGCCTTTTCTCGAGGCCGTCACCGCGCTGCGCGGCGGGGATTTCTCGGTGCGCATGCCTCGCCATTGGACCGGCCTGGCCGGGAAGCTCGCTGACACCTTCAACGATGTGGTGGACCTGAACCAGCGCATGGCCCGGGAACTGGCGCGCCTCGGCCAATCCGTGGGCAAGGAAGGCAAGATCCAGCAGCGAGCCTCGCTGGGCCGGGGGAGCGGGGCTTGGGCCGAGATGGAGGAATCCATCAACGCCCTGATCGAGGACCTGGTGCGGCCCACCAACGACATCTCGCATGTCATCGGCGCCGTCGCCCAGGGCGACCTTTCCCGCACGGCGTCCCTGGAGGTGGACGGCAAGCCGCTCCAGGGCGGCTTCCTCAAGACCGCGGAGACGGTCAACACCATGGTGGAGCTGCTCGGGTCCTTCGCCAGCGAGGTGACGCGCGTGGCCCGCGAGGTGGGAACGGAAGGCAAGCTGGGGGGCCAGGCCGTGGTGCCGGGCGTGGCCGGCACCTGGAAGGACCTGACCGACAACGTGAACTCGATGGCCTCGAACCTGACGGGTCAGGTGCGAAACATCGCCGAGGTGACCACCGCCATCGCCAAAGGCGACCTGTCCAAGAAGATCACCGTGGACGTGAAGGGCGAGATCCTGGCCCTCAAGGACACGATCAACACCATGGTGGACCAGCTGCGCTCCTTCGCCAGCGAGGTGACGCGCGTGGCGCGCGAGGTGGGCACGGAAGGCAAACTGGGCGGCCAGGCCGTGGTGCCGGGCGTGGCCGGCACCTGGAAGGACCTGACCGACAAGGTGAACTCCATGGCCTCGAACCTGACGGGCCAGGTGCGAAACATCGCCGAGGTGACCACGGCGGTGGCCAAGGGCGACCTGTCCAAGAAGATCACGGCCGACGTGCGCGGCGAGATCCTGCAGCTGAAGGAGACCATCAACACGATGGTGGACCAGCTCAACGCCTTCGCCAGCGAGGTGACGCGCGTGGCCCGCGAGGTGGGCACGGAAGGCAAGCTGGGCGGCCAGGCCACGGTGCCAGGCGTGGCCGGCACCTGGAAGGACCTGACCGACAAGGTGAACTCCATGGCCTCGAACCTGACGGGCCAGGTGCGAAACATCGCCGAGGTGACCACGGGGGTGGCCAAGGGCGACCTGT